>Ga0214543_1008084_pt1 | contig 17501 bp, 8 predicted proteins | sample CNSS2metaG_FD_160094 | JGI IMG/M metagenome (GOLD analysis project Ga0214543, IMG submission 160094) | Root nodule microbial communities from cowpea collected in UCLA plant growth center, Los Angeles, California, USA - CNSS2 | ecosystem: Host-associated > Plants > Roots > Nodule | place: USA... | reverse complement strand
AAAAAAAAGAAAATAAGATGAGAAAAGATAAGAAGAAGAAAAAAAAAAGACCTAAGAGATAAACATTAATTAATGTAGGTAATGATGACTTGAGAAAGATAAGCATGTATAGGCTTATATATACGCATGAGATGAGAAGTTACGGGAGAGAGAAAGAAAAGGAGAAAAAGTGAGAATGAGGGAAAGAAAGAAACATAGAAAGAAAAGGGGAGAGAGAAAGAAAGAAAGAATAGAGAGAAAGAGAAAGAGAGAGAGAAAGAAGAGAGAGAGAAAGTTTAGAGCAAAGATTCAAAGAGATCTTAGTCCTCTTCAAATATTAGTAGTGTGCTCTTCAATCAATAAGGTAAGGGGGAGTGAGGTTAAGCTCTTATATATTAATCTTGATAAGCTCATGAGTTTTATATTAATCTTTTATTTATTTTGACTCATATATTATTCTATTTACTTTTATTTAACTTATTTTCATTTATTATCCTCTTATATTTATTTTATTTAATCTCTAATTATACACGGATCTTGTTTACTTATTTTATTTAATCTCCAAATATGTACTGATCCTATTTATTTATTTTATTTTATTTATCTTCAAATACGCACTGGTCCTATTTATTTATTTTATTTTATTTATCTCCAGTTACACATTGGTCCTATTTATTTATTTTATTTTATTTATCTCCAGTTACGCACTGGTCCTATTTATTTATTTTATTTTATTTACCTCCAGTTACGCACTGGTCCTATTTATTTATTTTATTTTATTTATCTCCAATTACGCACTGGTCCTATTTATTTAGTTTATTTTATTTATCTCCAGTTATGCACTAGTCCTATTTATTTATTTAATTTAATTTAATTTATCTCCAGTTATGCACTAGTCCTGTTTATTTATTTTATTTAATCTCCAGTTACGCACTGGTCCTATTTATTTATTTTATTTTATTTACCTCCAGTTACGCACTGGTCCTATTTATTTATTTTATTTTATTTATCTCCAGTTATACACTGGTTCTGTTTATTTATTTTATTTTATTTATCTCCAGTTACGCACTGGTCCTATTTATTTAGTTTATTTTATTTATCTCCAGTTACGCACTGGTCCTATTTATTTATTTAATTTAATTTAATTTATCTCCAGTTATGCATTGGTCCTGTTTATTTATTTTATTTTCTATACCCATTACTAATAACACATGGAAAATATCATTCATGAAACCCTCCTAAAAAAAATTGATTTCCACTCTTAATGGTAACACAATCTCTGTTATTGGAAAAGGATCCTTATCTCTTACTAATAATTTGACTTTGGATTAGGTTTTAGTTGTTCCATCTCTAGAATATAACCTTTTGTCTATTTCTCAAATCACTAAAGCTTTAAATTGTGTTGTTATTTTTTAGCCTAATTTTTGTGTGTTTAAGGACATTTAGATCAAACAGACTATTGGTTATAGTGTTAAACAAGGTAGATTATATTACTTGGACTTGTTGTCAAAAGATTCTGGGAAGTTAAAAGGTGCTTTGACAATGAAGAGTTCTACCAAGAAAAAAGAGGAAATTGAAATGTGGCTATGGCATCGTCGCTTGGGACATGCTTCACTTAGTTACTTAAAAAGATTATTTCCTTCATAATTTTCAAAGGTTGATGTTTCTATTTTTTATTGTGATGTATGTGAACAAGCAAAAAGTCACTATGTTCCTTTTTCACTTAGTTTGAACAAAAGTCTTGTTCCTTTTATGCTTGTACACTCAGATGTTTGGGGTCCTTCTAAGATTTCTACTTTAAAAGGTTCATGTCGGTTTTTTACTTTCATAGATAACTGCACAATGATGACTTGTTTATGGTTAATGAAATCTAAAGGACAAGTGGACTTGATATTTAAAAAGTTTCATAAAATGATTCAAACCCAATACAATGCAAAAAGTTCAAGTTCTTCGTAGTGACAATGGCGGTGAATTCTAAAGTCTAGAATTCAAGAGATACTTAGATGAACATGGGATTATTCATCAAACTACTTCTCCTAACTCCAAAACAAAATGGTGTTGTAGAGCGAAAAAAATTGACACTTATTGGAATGCATCTACATGGAGAATTATTTGAAGAAGTTTATATGCAACTTCTACCATGTTGTACAGTTCCAAAGAAGTATAGTCAACAAGTGTGCAAATTAAAGAAATCGTTGTATGGGTTGAAGCAATCTCCAAGGCATGGTTTGGAAGATTTTCAAAAGCAATGATTGTTGTTGGCTATCATCAAAGCAATTCAAATCACACTTTATTTTTAAAGAAACATCATGGTAAGATCACTTCTCTTATCATATATGTAGATGATTTGATGGTTACTGGAAATGATCCTGAGGAAAGGAAAACTCTACAAAGCTATTTATTTGGTAAATTTGAAATTAAAGATCTTAGTCTTCTAAAATATTTTCTTGGGATATAAATTTCCAGATAAAAAACAAAATTATTTCTCTCCCAAAGAAAATATATTCTAGATTTTTTACGAGAAATAGGCATGGAAGGATGTCATCCAGCTACAAAGGGAGATATCAGAGGCTTGTAGGAAGATTAATGTACTTAGCTCATACCAAACCAAATCTTACTTATGCATTAAGTGTTGTAAGTCAGTACATGAATAACCCAGGAGAAAAACATATGAATGTTGTCATGCACATCTTAAGGTATTTGAAATCTGCACCTAGAAGGGGTATTCTGTTCACTAAAGACACTCATTATCAAGACATAAAAGTATATATAGATGCAGATTATGCTGGATGAATAGATGATAGAAGGTCTACCTCAGGTTATTTCACCTTTGTAGGTGGAAATCTTGTTACGTGAAGGAGTAAAAAACTAAGTGTAGTTTCCCGCTTAAGTGCAGAAGCTGAATTTAGAGGCATGTCACATGGTATATGTGAAACATTATGGTTGAAGCTATTGTTGGAAGATTGGGGATACCCACCTAGGCAACCAATTAAGCTCTATTGTGACAATAAAGCTACTTGTGATATTGCACATAATCTAGTACAACATGATCGCACAAAGCATATTGAACTTGTCAGGTTTTTCATCAAGGAAATGTTGGATAAAAAGATTTTAGAGTTGCCTAAGATTAGAACAAAAGATCAATTGGCTGATATTCTCACTAAAGCAGTCTTAAAACCAATGTTTTCTAAGTTCTTAAGCATGTTGGGATTAATTGACATATATGCACCAAGTTGAAGAGGAGTGTTGAGATTTCTAATTTATTCACTATACTATAAATTACCAAATATAGATTGATTTGTTGCATCATATGGATTAGCTTCATTATAGAGATTGACTTAATTATAGAGACTAGGTCTTTATTTTTCAAAGATATATTTTTCTGTTACTCTCTCTTTCTTCTCTCTCTCTCTCTCTCTCTATATATATATATATATATATATATATATATATATATTAATTTTTGTAATCATGATGAAAGCTAATAAAACCATATTTTACCATAGTAAAAACATTATTGAGAAGTGGAATTGGATTAGATTTTGAGTTCAACATCAAACTTATTATCCAACTTATGAGACAATGAAATAAACTCATGAGAGAATGAAATCAATTGAATTAGATTAGGTTTGATCCAATCATATAAAAAAATAACCCTCTATCTAAATTTATTTAAATTAGATAATCAAATTATCCATTTTAATAAACATATCTAATAACATAAGAATTTTTAAAAAGTCTAATTTTCTAACCGTGAAGAATTCTTTTTTTTTTAATATTGCTCACATATAAAGTTGTATGGTCTTAATAACAAAAAAATATACTATTTATTTTCAAACTTAAACTTATTAGTTTATTTCTAATTGGTTTATCATTTTCATTTCATAAAAATAATGGCACATATGAAGTATACTTGTAAGTCAACTTCCTCAAGTTCAATATGTAGAAACTTGTGCTTGATAGAGAATGTTGTCATGGTGTCATCACTTTGATTTTCAGTGTAATAAGAAAGGTTTGAAAAAAAGGAACAAAATCAATTTCTATATGGTTTTTGGATTGAAAATCATAATCTAAAGTTTCGTGTTACCGGCGGTTAGCTTTTGCTTACAAACTTCATTTTCAAATAAAAATTTGTTTGAAAAAAAAAAGGTGTTAAAATGATTTTAAAATGAATTTGAAATCATATTAGGTTTTGTTTTTTCAAAATTATTATTTAAATTTTTTTCTATGTTTATATTAACTTTCTTTTTTGTTTGTAGTGGTTAACCTTTCTTCTTCTCAGTCATATGACCTACTTGTAAGAATTTGATTATTCCTACCCAACAACTAAAAACATACGTAAAATTTATTGAAGAATTATTGTTATTAATAATTATTTTTATAGGAAATAAAGTTAACATATACTACTGAAAACCAAAATAAGTTAAACTAAAAATTAGTTTGGCTTTTAAAAAAATCTAAAACATGTAACAAAAGTCCACTTCAAATGGGTTTAAAGTATTTGTTGTCTCAATTAAGGAGTCAACCACAAGTCATTAATATATTAAAGCTAAGGTTGAGTTGTTCGAGTTTAATTGGTGGTCGAAAGAATATGTGGTTAGACTTTACCTATCTTACCTCCAATTGAGTCACATTAATTAAGTTAAGGTAAAATATTGAAATATTGGTGAATCATATTGGCGGACAAAAATGTTTCTTTTTACGTTGATAGAAAATTTTGGCAATTAATTAACAATAAGGAAGGTTAATTTCAACAAGTTTGATCCATAAATAAGTCTTTTAATAAGAGAATTAAGTCAAGTCAAATAGTTTAAACGTTGTTTAATTATATATATAACACAATTATTATCCATATTGATGAATATGAATAGTTTGTAAAAGTTCTTTTATACCAACAATTTTATGTTTATTTTTATAGTTAACTACAATGTTTTAAAGGGTATTTTAACAGGATTTATTGAAAAAAATTAGAGAAATTTAAAATGATATGGTAGACAAATTCACATAGGACATCATACCACTCTAACTTGATAAGTCTTTTATTTCTTATAAGTTATTTAATATTATCATATTTATTGAATGAAAGACTTAGACTCAGACTTGAATTTTCAACATCCATTTCTCATAAAAATCGACTTATAAAGTGATGATAACACCCTTTTATATATTGTAAATTGATCTTGTTTCGAAATAATATGAAATACTCAACATATCACTTCATGTCGTGACATATATAGGTTATGATATTATATTAAAAAGTAAATTCAAATTCAATTCACCTTTACAAAATTAATTTAATTATGATAAAAATTATATATACTTATAAATATTAAAATGATCTTATATTAAATCTACTTGTTATTTCTAATATTTTCTATCTTTGATAATTTAGTAACGATAACTTTCTAATAACATTTGATACATGTATTATTGAACTTATATGATGATATTTCTTTACTTACTTTTCATTAAATATGTCATGGTATATCTAATCTCATTTTAATCACCTTTTATTCAATGTTATATATTGTTCAAAGTTCTACTTTGTTGGTATACTTAAAAAATGTTATATATAAAACCACCTTAAACTTGTTCTGACTCAAAATTTATACTAATATCATACCAATTCTAACAACTTCTTAACATGCCAACTTTAACCATAAATATCATATTTTAAATATATTTATTTGAATCCTTCTTAAATATCTCAATATTTTTAGACATAACATCTCTCCTTGAAATTTGTTTATCTATTATATTTAAATTTTACCTTAAATATGCTTTTAAATTAGCTTGGTACTTATTTGAAAATTAGAATTTGTTCTAATTGTATTAAGACTCGATAATTTTAAATCTCTCTTGACAAAGATGCCTGTTTGGCAAAAGGAGGAAATGATAGTGTAATAATAATAGTAATTGGTGTTGGTTATTGAAAGGGGAAAAAAAGTCTCCATGTGTTGGAAAAGGAACGAGGGCTTCTCCTTGCACCCCAATGCTTTCTTCTGTATCCTAAAACCTTCTTTAATTCCTAGTTTGCCCTGTAGAGTAAAAGTAAGAAGTAAATTTTCTCTCTTCTACTATTGAATGCAGTAGGTCCACCAGATGCACCCCCAAATTGACCTAGGTTTTGTACAGTAGCTTCCAATCCCTTTTCTCTCCACATCCGTGTTTTCTCTTTTCTCTCCACATCAACACCCCATTGCAGCCTCAAGCCATTGTAGCCTCTAGCTCTAGATCGCAGCGGTTGGCATTTTTTGTTGCCATTTGCTAGTCTACATTTGCGTGAAGTCCTTTCCAGTTAAGTAATTCTTAACTTATTTACCTGATTTTTTTATCTTTTTCAATGTTTAAATTTGTAAATACATATTGAAACAAAAGTTGGTTTCACTGGTTGGACTTTAATTTTTACTACTGAATTTGTGTTTAAAGAAGTAGCGAAAGTGGACATCCAATAGAGTTGCGAATGTCGACATCGATTTTAGTAAAATTTTGTTCAGTATGTTACATATGTGGAATGAATTGGGCCTTTAAGGATGTCGACATCGAGTAGAGGAACCCTAAACACTCCACATACAATCCATAACACCAAATATGCTTATCCAGTCATAATCACTTGATTGAATCAGAGTCCAACACAATCATAGATATCATGAATTCATACACCATTGATAATGTCCATTTTTAGCTCTTTTTGTGTGTTTATTGTCATGAATAAATAAAATCTTTCCTAACTTTTATCTTGTTATATCCTCAAGTTTAGTGTGTTTTGTTTTGTTTTGTGTTTTAATTGTTTTATGCTTATTTTTCCTCTAATTAAATAAGTTAATAAGAAACATTTGTGGTGGAGGAAAACAAGTAAGAACACAAGGGAGCATGATTCGACAAGAAAATATTGATTTTGAAGTAAATACTTGTGTCGGACGCCACTGGAATCACGCCTAGTGCTTCAAATACATAATGCTGTCAAACTGCCCAAGGTTGAGTGGTGAAAAACTGGGGCTGAGCGCCATTCAATTCGTAAAACCTGGCACTGAGTGCTGTTGAGACAAGGCCAAGCGTTGGCATCACTAACATGTAAAAAAATGGGGTTTTAATCTTGTTTCTCGCGAGGGTTTGGGCCATTCCTCATTTTTTATGATAAAGAAACACTTTTGGGTGCTTGAAGAGCCTCTTGGAGGTTGCTAGGAGTGTTGGGAATCTCTCCCACTCCTTCTTGGGTTTTCTCCTTCATTCGTGGTGGTTTTCCCCTTTTTTGGGGTTGGAAAAAAGATGGGTTGCAAATTGGAGATGGAGACGTGAATAGGAGGTACAATTGGAGCATGAAGAAGTTGCCAAGAACCTTAGGAGAAGGCTTGCATCTTCTCTTTGGTTTCCATTTCTTCCTTATCTCTTCAATTTTTAAAACCTAAGTTCTCAACGATTGAGAGCTAAACCTATTTGTTGAGATTAGATGTAATGAACTTTATTCTTGTGTATTATGTGATGTTAATCCATATGATTTTCCATTTCTATGTTAGTATTTGATTTCCATGCTTAATGCTTGCTTTGGTTTGGCCACCCATGCATGATTTGTGGTTCTTGAGGTGTTGGAAAAGGTCTTGTGAACCTAGAACTGAAATTGAATGCCTAATGGATCTTGTATCCAGGGATAGAACATGATTCATTAGTAATCTTAAGACTCTTGATCTTAATGCATGATTTCACTTGTTGAGGATTCAAGAAATTGGAACTTGATGAGTTATCATAAACTCAAAGTAATTAGGAATAGGATTTCAGTATTTTTGTGATTTGATTTTGACATGAAATTGAAATTGAGATATTTGTGAATGCATGAGAATAAAGTGAATGAAATCTAGTCTTGAAAATTGTATATAATCTATGTTAAATTTCTGTTGCACACCAACTGTTTGATGAAATACCAAAAAAAGTTTCTTTGAGTTTTTGTGAGCTTTGTTGTCTATTTGAGTTGTGAATTGTGAGATTTGTCATGTGTTGCACAAGTCCATGTGGAAAGAAAGATATATTTATTACTTGCTACGTGCAACCGGTGCACTTGTCGTTTTTCACCTAACAAGTGTTTGGCGTCGTTGTCGAGGACTTGTGTTCCAACACAAGACAATTAGAGCATTTGTGACACTTTTAGAATTTGTTGTTTGTTTCTTTCTTGTGTATTCCTTTATGTAGTTTGTCTATAGATATTTATGCTTTCCATTGGTTTGATTTGTGCTTAATGCTTGTCTTGGGGTACGCCTTAGAGCATGATGTAGTTGTTGGAATGTCCTAGGAATGGGATTTCAGCAGCCGAACTAATCAAATCAACCCAGATAATACAAGTCACTAGGGATGGAATTGTGTGTTTGTCCTCCACTATTATGGTTCTTAAGGCAAGTCTTGATGTATTCTTAGGTCAAGAGATTGGTTAAGGTGTATCGAGCTTAGATAGGCACAACAAGAGGAATTTGAGTGTTTTTACCTTAGAGAACAGAGAAAGTAGTATTCATCATCTTACGAGAGTACTAAGTGATCTTGTAACAAGAGGGATCTGAGTGAGGTTACTTGGGAAATCTGTTTTAATCATTTTGCATATTGGAATTGTTGTTTGGTTGGTGTGCTTGTATTTATGTTCTGCATTTTTCTTTTCTTGTTATTTTTATGTTTTCTCCTTTCAATTATCTTCCTTTGTTTTTATGTTTTTCAATTTTCAAATCTTGGCTTCTAAAATTATTGGGTTAACCTGTTTGTTGGAATAGCTTTTGTGCCTTGTGAGTGCTAGGTATTGATGATGATGAGGATGAAGACACAAGGAACAAAGAGATTTGAGCAGCAGGTGTACCCGTAAAAAAAGAGTTTGCTTTCTTTCCTTTTCTATTTTTATTTCTTGCTTTCAATAATCAAAAGTGTGACTTGGTTGGTCTGAAAAATATGAATGCATTGGTTTCAGGACTTTGAGTGAGTTTTGCATGACTTTGAGGAGAACCATTTGTGTTTGCTCATAAATTGATTTTGGATTACATTGAAAGTGTGTTGTGACCTTGTGAAAATCGATGCTTGTGGTTGTACTCATGTTTGTATGTTGAGCGGTGGAAAACTGGGGCTGAGCGCCATTCAATTCGTAAAACCTGGCGTTGAGTGCTGCTGAGACAAGGCTAAGCGACATCGTTGTTGACATGTCAAAAAATGGGTTTTTAATCTTATTTCTCGCGAGGGTTTGGGCCATTCCTCATTTTTTATGATAAAGAAACACTTTTGGGTGCTTGGAGAGCCTTTTGGAGGTTACTAGGAGTGTTGGGAATCTCTCCCACTCCTCCTTGGGTATTCTCCATTCATGATGGTTTTCCCTTGGAGAGGAAGATGGGTTGCGAATTGGAGATGGAGACGCGAATGGGAGGCACAATTGGAGCATGGAGCAGTTGCCAAGAACCTTGGGAGAGGGCTTGCATCTTCTCTTTGGTTTCCATTTCTTCCCTATCTCTTCAATTTGTAAAACCTAGGTTCTCCACCATGGAGAACTAAACCTATTTGTTGAAATTAGATGTAATGAACTTAATTCTTGTGTATTATGTGATGTTAATCCATATGCTTTTCAATTTCTATGTTAGTATTTGATTTTCATGCTTAATGCTTGCTTTGGTTTGGCCACACATGCATGATTTGTGGTTCTTGAGGTATTGGAAAATGTCTTGTGAACCTAGAACTGAAATTGAATGCCTAATGGAGCTTGTATCTAAGGATAAAACATGATTCATTAGTAATCTTAAGACTCTTGATCTTAATGCATGATTTCACTTGTTGAGGATTCAAGGAATTGGAACTTGATGAGTTATCATAGACTCAAAGTCAGTGGAATAGGATTTGTGTATTCTTGCTATTTGATTTTAACATGAAATTGGAATTGAGATATTTGTGAATGCATGAGAATAAAGTGAATGGAATCTAGTCTTGACAATTATATATAATCAATGTTAAATTTTTGTTGCACACCAACTGTTTGATAAAATACCAAAAAAAGTTTCTTTGTATTTTCTGAGATTTGTTGTCTATTTGAGTGAATTGTGAGATTTTTCATGCGTTGCACAAGTCCCTGTAGGGAGAACGATATATTTATTACTTGCTATGTGCGACCAATGCACTTGTCGTTTTTCACCTAACAACCATCACTTAAGGTTTCACAAGAATCTCTTACACATTTTATTTTACCAAATAAGCATGCCACATTGATTTCCAACTAACATACAACTTTCACATAAAAGCCAGTCCTCCAAACAGACATTGTTACAACACCATTGTCAAAATAAAACATCCGTTTTCTCCTCTTTTGAATCCAATTATCACATGGCCATCTCTAGGTACTCCCAGTGCATACATATATTTCCATCCCAACACCCTTTGCCCAAATAATCTATATTATTCACCCAAAATTCCAAATAAACCTCAGAACACCCAAAAGCGAAACAGAAACAGAGTGCACATCTACATTGATATGTCGACTGGTGACAATTCAAGTACTGCTAGGCAGTGCATACAATTCTAGGCACTTCCCAGATTTTCCTACACTTGTACAAACCCTAATTTCCCAATTCCTCGTTCCTATCATGCAATTTCCCAGAAAATTAGAGAATTATGGTTCTAGCCTTTTATACGGATTCCAATAAACTCCAACAACACATCATTATCACAATTTATCACATAAACTCATGATTCCCGAGTCTCAATCATAACACATTACCTCTAATTATGCAATGATTCATAGAATTCCCTCTATTGAAGCCCCTTCATAGATTCAATCACAAAGCAATTCATACAATAATGCAGGCCTCCCAATCATCACAACCATAAGAAACCATAAATTGGTAATCCAGTTCGCGTTGCTTAACGGGCAGAACACAGTCGCCAGGCGGTTCATCATAAAACCCAGAAAATTGGGTTCAGACGCATGAGTCGCCTAGCGGGTCTACAAGATCGCCAGACGGTTTTTGGAAAAATTCTAGAAACATGCATAGTCCAGAAGAATTGACAGAAACAGAGGTTCACACATATTTCATACATCACATAATCATAAATTTATGATTAAATATAAGATGCAACTCCCCTAACCTGGAATCCTTGCTCAATGTGAACCCCCTTAATCCTTTCTTGATCTCAAGCACGTCCACACTTTGGCTTCCACTACCTCCCACTCCACTCAACCTTTCAATTCAATTTTTCACGTTCTATAGTACAGATAGCGTGTCTCTGATATCTCTAATTCCACTCCTTAATTCACCTTTATTCCTACCTTGCACCCCATTAATTTTTATTTAATAAAATTAATATGAAATTAAAGCCATCATCACGATGATTCCTGCACTGTAATTATTCAACCCTTATCTCTTTAGTTTTCTAATGGCTGCTAAAATCTCTAGGGCTTCTCCACTTTAGCAAAAAAAAAAAACGTAAAAGAAAAAGGACTATCATTCGCTAGCCAAGATTCAAACTCACAACCACATACCACACCAATGCACAACCAATCAACCAACTCATGTTTCATGACAATTCATACTCATCTATGTTTATTATATCACGCCGAATGGTTATGCCTCCATGCAAAAAATAAAACAAATCAAATTAACACAATAATGGCATACACAAGACTCAAACCAAAGTCCTCTACATACACCCAAGTATTCTTAACCACTTGAGCTAGTACTATTCCTTGTCTTTTTTCTCCACAATAATTAACTTAGGGATTCCCGCCCTCGTATTTATTAAATAAATATTTATTTGTATATTTTTTCACGGGTCTTACAACCTTTACCAGGAAAACTTTCGATACAGGAACCATACTACACTAGTTTGAGCTGGTCACAAAAAGCTAACATCGACTATAATACCACTATTAGGTCTTTAGAAGGGACATGTTCATTGGGAAGATACAACACCATTGAGACCTAAGCAAAATCACATAAGGTATTGATACCACTCTCAACCCAAAACCTTAAGGCAATGAGTTTATGGGTTTTCATACTTATAGAGTGTTCTACTTTCTCATTTCTATTCAATATGAAACTTATACTCACACTTGGATTCCCAACAACCCACCATAGAGTACTCAATTTTTAAGTTTACATGTTATTTATGTTCACAATTAAAATGTTTTCCATGTAACATCAATTGAATTGAGTGAAAAGTCCTAAAGCTAAGAAGATTCCCCTATCTTTGGATGACCCTCTTAGTGCACTAGCATGCTGACATCATAATGATGAGCCGATGGCAATTCCATGGGATTTTGATGTATTTGGGAGAGACATTGACATCTTATTGTACTTGCATAAGCAAGATGTCTTAAAGCTTCCGCTAGAGAGAGAAGAATTGAATATTACCCTTATTCAGTTATGGATGATGTAAGCCTCTGAATCATTCTTTATGTTTAATTGATTTATATAGTTACTTATATTAAATAAATATTTTTTGTTGTTACTATTGTATTTACTATGTCAAAGAAGATCAAATTGTTGTTTTTTATGATGTTCATATGAAATAATGGTTTAGAATAGGTAGATCTTAATAGGCTATAAATATGTGTCTAGATATGTTATGAGCCAAACTAGATTATCCTTAAAATCAATTTAATCAAAACATGATCAGTTAGATACAATTATGACATGAACTAGATCATTTTCAAATTTAATGGATGTTAAAACTGTCAAAATTAATTGATTAAGTTGTTAATCTAATCCATTAGGTTAAGTATGGAGAGTGATCATTAAATTTGTTGTCATATTAATTGATTAGGATATTAATATAATCAATTAGATTGAGTCTGGAAAGTGACCACTAACTCTGCAAACATAGTAATTGATTAGGATATTAATCTAATCAATTAGATTAAGTTTGGAAAATGAACATTAATAGTGCAGTCATAATTAATCGATTACCTAATCAATTAATTCTATCAGAAAACTATCTTGCTTACAAATTAAACATCTACATTTTTTTTAGAAACCAAAGATCAGAGAAAGAATACTAGAGAGTTTTTAGAGAAAATCTACATTGTTCTCCACTATTTTTCAAGTTCCCATCAAGACTCAAAGAAGATTGAATTGGTTCTAATGTTTCCTTGCTTGGCATAGGATTGTGATGTAAAGTTCTGCACAGTTTCCAGGTAGATTCGTTTCAAATCTTTTTATTGTTGTTTACGGTATTTCCTTCACTGTGGGAGTGATAGATATAGGTGTGTGTAGCATTACCTTGGTTGAAATTCTTGAAGTGTATTTCAAGTCCTTGTATATCTAGAGTGTAGGTTTTACATAGGTGAATCTTCTATTCCTAACTCTTGATATTTTAGTGGAAATTCTAGCTGAGATTGCTAGAGACTGGATGTAGATTCGTTTGAATCAAACCAGTATAAAATTTCATGTGTCTTGTGCTTTTCTCTCATCATCTTTTGGTAATCTTATGAATTATAAAGGTTCAAAACTATGCATTCTTGTATACACCATGTCAATTGATTGAAGATATTTTAAAAACTGTTTTAAAGTGAAAGAACAAACCAAAGTTTGGAAAAACCAATTCACCCCTTCTTGGTTGTAAAACATTGCATCAATTCTAACATTTTTGTCTAGGTATATGTTTGGTATTAGTAATAATATGGGGGTTCAATGATGTATATGGGTTCATACACCCCCAACTCACTCATGAAGGCAATAAGTTTGATGACATCCAAACATACATCATCAAATGCTTTGAACGAGAGAAGGAAATATATATTGTCCCTTATGTTATTGTTTAAGTGTAGTTTGTTGACTCATAATTACAATCCGTCATTTTAAGGTATAACAATGAAGTTATTTTGAATTCATGCATCATTACTTGTGGTTTCCATAAAGGAAAACAATGTTGTGTGGTTTTGCTCCTTGCACACTCTCCCCCTAACCATCTCAGACAAGTAAGAAATTGGTAAGAAACTCAATGTTATGAACTTTCTTTGTTATATAAGTGTATCCTAAAATATTCCCTTTTTCATAGTTCAATTGTTGGACATAGCATGTTGTTAGGAAAAACAACTGTTAAGGCAAAAAAAACTTTCATGGTTGTCCCTTCAAGTTTGGTATTTTGGTCTACAACATCATAATTATTTAATTCATTTTTTTCCTCAATTACTTATAATTATATGTTCATATTATAGTGTTATAAAATAAACTGGCTCATATGAAATGGATATCAATCGTTGTTCGTGCTCGTGTTACAAGCAGTTAAGAAACGATATTGTCTTTTTATACACTAATTGAAATTATTCTCTTGTATGCATAAATTCAAGACTCTTACATCAATCCTTGATAAGTTAATTAAGTATTTAAGGATGACATGTGCAAAATACATTATACAAATGTATAATAGTATTTAGGACATTTATTTGTTGTAAGGATAACATCTTATTGTAATGATAGTCCATTTAGTATTTTGGCTTATTCTAGTTTGATAAATATAATGTTCTATTTCTAGGCTGGTTCTTTTGGTATATTTTATGCATGTTTAATATGTAGGAAGAAACAAAAACAAATAATATATTTAAAAAAATGCCCCAGTTAAAATCAAAATCGAAACATAAAGGGGTATATAAGGCCTTGGTTCTAGTAATAATCGAGGCCTAATACCCTCCTCTCTATATTAAAATTTTTTTAATTTTAAGGTTTATTACCTTTGATTTAAAATTTTATCTATTTTTTAGTCATATTAGGCTTCAGTCGTTGCTAAAATCAAAATATAACGTCCTTAAAATTAATAAAATTTTAAATAATAAATAATATTGGACTTTAGTTCATAACTATGACCAAAAAACCACTATTTTTTTTTACTTTACTTGTTGTCAACACCCAATTTCGTCCGAGTGAATAAATTTATTTAAAAAAAAGAAATAAAAAATGTTTTTAGTTAATGGTAAAAGGTGAAATAATTTTCTTCAAAAGATTTTCAAACTTTAATTTTAGAAAAAAAAAAGAAAAAAAAGGAAGGACCCAATTTTTTTTTAATTATCACATACTCTTTCATAAGCCCAATAACTCAACATATTCTTTGTTCCTCATAAAGAAATTAGTGATATGATTCTAATAATTAGAAGCAATATCTCTTTCAAGTGGTAAGAATCAATATTACTAATTGGAGATTTGATTTTGTGCTCTGATTTGTTAATGGTTAGAATCAATATTACTGATCTTGATTGATATTGTGCTCTGATCTGTTGCAATTTGATTTCCATAATATATTGTTATCATAGCTAATTTCTTCCTTATATTGTTCGTTAAGTATAAGATTGCATTGATATTGCATGATGCGAGTATAAATACGAACTCTATCATGTGAAAAAAAAAATTCTCTACACTTATCTAATTTTTCCCCATCACCACTCCCACGTACACGTCTCCTTTTTTATCTCTCTTTAGAAAAAACATATTAAAGGAGGTAGAAAAAAGAGAAGAAAACATTCTATAGTTCTCTAATTCTTTCTCATTACCACCCACAAAGAAACCTCTCATTTTTATTTCTATTGGAAAAACAAACACAAAAATATTAGAAAAGAAAGCAAGAAAAAAAGAAAAGAGAAAAGGTGAGGAGATATTGAAAATTTTTGAAGGTACGTCACTCTCAGATTTTTCATCTTTTGATTTAGTTTTTCCAATTTTCATTTTTTTAATCATAAAAATTATTTTTCTCCTTTCTTTAGTGTTTGTTGGACCGCTCGCGTAGCATGACATCCAATTTAACTTTTGTTTTTTTCTAATATATATATATATATATATAGATGATCTAAAAATAAAAAAGAAAGTTTTCTTTGTTTACTTCTTGATATTTATCTTGTTGCTCACAACATCCACATCCACTTTTAAATAGCTTTTAAAAATTATTAAAAATTTATAAATGATTAAAAAAATGAGAAAATAAAAGATAAAAGAAAAGAATTTATTTCAAGTGTCTGTCCGGCTACTCGCGTCACGTGACACCAATTTTAAAATTGAAATACGAAAAATTTAAATAAAAGGTTTTCAAAAATATCAAAAAATTCAAACCATTTTCCGAATATTTTTCCAAATAGTCTTTTTTGTAAAGACCTACGTAACCTTGATTCTCTATTATGAATGGAGATACATAACGTCACGTCAAAAAGCTAAAAAAATATTTTTGTTTCTTTTGTATATTCTTTTATTATTATTTTTGAAAAAAAAAATATATTTAAAAACCACATCATTTTTGCACAATTAAAGGTACCATCATAGGACGGACGTTGTGGGGTGCTAAAACCTTCTCCACGCGTAACCGACTTCCGGATCCAAAATCTTATTTTTCGCATACCTCGTTCTTTTTTTTATGATTTTCCATAGTAGTCTATAATAACTATGGTAACGACTTCAAACTCTATTTTTGCAAATTTTATTTTTGGTTCGTCGTCCCATCACGATTTCGATTACGACACTTGCATATACTTCGATTCAACAACCGAGCCCTAATGTTCAAAATAACCATGACCAAAACTCTTTCTTGCACTTATAAATTGTTACACAAAAACATTGTTGGATAACTTGTACAAATTTAATTTGTAAATTTACTTAACATCCCAACACTTGTGCAGCTTTTAGGTCTATATAGTTGTCACAAACCAAGCTGTCCATGATATGTTTGCCTCCCTAAAATATGTTTTCTTTTATACGTAGGATTAAACATGTGAGTTGAGAATATTCCTCTGAATATGTTAAGAATATGCTTTTTAGAATCTTCTTCAAAATGTGTTTCTTTAGAAACGAAGGAACGCACGTAAGTTACCATACAACATCTAAATATGTGTACTTATTGTAGGTAATTTCCTGTGGGTAATTAGTTACCTTTGCGGAAAAGAACTGAATGATAAAACCCACACTTAGAGAGAAGTTTATGGTAGAGACGTAATGATACTTGGTTCATTATAGTTTCTAGAAGTGTTGGAGGTGGAGGTTAGAGAGGGAATGTTATTTGATGTTTTCCACTGTGAGAAGTAAGCATATTTCAGGAAAGATCATCACAATAAGAAAAATATTTCGGCCTTCAAGGGAAAGATCATAACAAGAAAAAGATTTCGGCCTTCAAATCAAAATTAAAAAGATCTAAGGTTTAATTAATCCTAAGGTACTCAGTTTGGTACTAGAGTGTCAAATTGGTATCCGTTTTTAAAAAAGTGTCAATTGCATTCCAACTTTTGAAAATTGCTTCAATTAGGTCCCTTTCAGACAGAGTTGACTAACACCATTAGTCAACGTGCCACGTGTCAATCTGTGGTTTTTTTGATTTTTTAAAAAAAAAATTTAATTTTTTTTTAATTTTTTAATTTTTTTTTTAAATTTTTTTTAAAAAAAATTAAAAATGCCACGTGTCAAGTCCCTGTGTGTGCCACGTGGCATTGTCAGTGCCACGTGGCATTGTCAGTGCCACGTGGCATTGTAATGCCACGTGTCAGTGTCACTATCAGATGTCATTGTGATGATTTCGATTTAGTCCCCATTTATGTTTTTTCGTTT
>Ga0214543_1008082_pt1 | contig 17503 bp, 9 predicted proteins | sample CNSS2metaG_FD_160094 | JGI IMG/M metagenome (GOLD analysis project Ga0214543, IMG submission 160094) | Root nodule microbial communities from cowpea collected in UCLA plant growth center, Los Angeles, California, USA - CNSS2 | ecosystem: Host-associated > Plants > Roots > Nodule | place: USA... | reverse complement strand
TAGGTCCAAATCTAGGCCCCCGGTGTCTGCATTGTTTGTTGAGTTTATTAAGATTGATATTTAAGGCTTATAAAGACCTCACTCCTTTCATATTTTTCTTTCATATGTACCCGTCGCATGAGCAGAAGAGGAACCTGCTCAATGAGAGTTGTTCGGGATATTATTGGTGGATCTTCTGAAGATTGACTCATGGATAATTTCTATTAATATATTTAGGAGATATTAAAAATATAGATAATCTTTTATTCTGATGTAGAACTCTTAATATTTTACAAATACATATTTTTGTAACATTTCATGAACAATTATAGAGATGTATACTATATATATGAATATGAAGTTATGTTATTATTAATGTTCTCTCAAGGATAATCTTATGGAAAAAAAATTAATTCCGTATCTTTTTATCAGATAATAATTATTTAGTATAATAGTCGGGGTGTCACAGCATCAATTTTCAAAAAATAAAAAACAAATTGAGACTTAAAAAATAGTGGAGGACCAATCTGACACTTTTGAACAAAAAAAATGATCAAAAGAGTAATTAAACTTTTTAAATACATTAAAACAAATAAATAAGCTAACAAGACAAAATAACAATCATATAAACTTATAAAAAAATTAATACTTATTACTCAATAAACCAAAAACAATTAATAAAAATTTAATTAAGAATGACCACATTTATCATGACTTAAATTATAATTAATAATTAAATTAAATATTTAATTTAAAATTAAAACTTACAATTGATAGTAAACGTATACTTTTTTTTCTTTAAAAATGAACTCAAACACATAATTTATTTGTGACTTTATTCAGTTTGTATTTGCCACTTGTTCCATACTCAAAGCAAACATTTATTATTTTAACAGTACTTTTATTTATTTTAAAATTTAAAATCATTAATTATGGATATAATTGAAAATTCATTTAAACTACCAATTATTCATTAATTTGATAGTTTGACTTATTTTAAAAAAAAATTCTTACTTTAAAAACATTAATTATTTTAACAATACTTGTTTATTTATAAAAAAACGTCAATTAGTGAAAGAATTCAAAATGCATTATAAATAATGTATTTAAAACAAAAATACATTTAGGAAATTATATTTGTCATTCTAGTAATTGGTAAGTCAATAAATTTAAAAAAAGGTTAAAGTTTTGCTTCTATTAGAGAATACATGCGATCTATGCCAAAATACCTTTGCCAAATTAAATAAAATTTTAAAATTCCAATGAGGATTTACACAAATGTTTTTATAGATTCAAATATTCGTGATGCCATATTTATTATTGGACAGAACCATATCCTACAAAATCATTTGGTTATCCAATACCTAATTGAATAAGAGTTTTTCTTATTCATCTTAGTTATTTTCTCATCTTCATATATGTAAAGTAATGAAGATGTTCTTATAATAATATATCCAAATTATGTATTCTAGATAATGTAATTCAAAATATGATTATTTTGTTTAAAATATAATTTTAAATTAGATAGTTTAAAACAATATTTTATATTATGCAGAACAAAATTTCATAACTCTAAATTATATAATTCAAAATATATCTATTCAAAATTACATCATTTAAAATATATTCTGATTAAAATAATATTTTTCAAATATTATATAATTTTTATTCATTCTATATAATTTTTAAAATGTTATATTATATTATATTATATATATATATATATATATATATATATATATATATATATATATATATATATATATATTGAAATAGACTTAATATTTTGATCCTAATATTTAAGTGTGATTTATTTGTTTCTCTATATTTTTAAATGGAGTGTTTGTGGTTTGTATCCTTAAATTGTAACAATCTTAAAGATTATTTACACTTTAATTATTTTTATCAAATGTGAGTTCTTTTCAAGTGTAACTGAATTATGAAGTTAGGGATAACAAATAAACTCGTTTATATAGATGTTGTTTGAATATGTTTCCGTTTTGACAGCGATTTTCCTGGGTATGGATATGAGGATTCACCGGCTTTTTCCATTAGGTATTGGGATGTACATATTCGTTCCCGTCATAATACTCGTCTCCGCCATATCTCTGTCCTAATTACATTACTAAAATATTCATAATCAATCAAGTAACCTTATATATATATATATATATATATATATATATATATAATTATTTTTTATTTCTTCTCATTATTTGTTTTTTCATGAAATTCATTCGCATCTCCAAAAAAAATTCATCATATCATAACATTTATGCAATTATGTTCAATTGATGTATATCAATTAAATATTTTTTTGATGTCTCACATTTGAATATTTTTATTCTTTTCTAATGACATAAAACTTTTATTTCCGAGGTAATATAAAAAATTTATCTTTTTTACTCTATTATTAATAATTTTTGTTTCATTTGAAAAACTCTTTTGTTTTGCTAAAAAAAATTTCGTTATTTCTCAACCATTGATTATGCTGATATTTGAAAAGTTTTCTTAAATCTCTAAGGTATTTTTCATCTTATCATACCCTTAATTATATATTTGTTTTTCTTTGTGCGATTTCATTCGATAGTTTCTATAATTGTTTTTAAGACACTCATTTGATAATTTTTTTAATATTTTTATTTGTTGTTTATTTTTACCATGTAGAATATTATTTTTTATTTATTTTTTAGAGAAAAAAGAGTTTGAACTAACACGTGATCACCTTCCAAACAATATTAACACGAATTGAACGACAAATACACCATTGACTCTATTTTTAAAATATAATAAGTCAATAGAGTAAAAAAAATAGAAGAAAAAAGTAATCAAAACCATAAAAATAAGGACCAAAATACGCATTTTAGTCATTTTATATATTAGGAGAACACAAAAAGATGTCCCGAGGATGTAGAAAGAAAACTATAATTAGATGAAATTATTTTATTTGTGACTTTAGTATACTTAGTAATTATTTTCATGACGTAACGTCTTAAAATTTATAACAAAATATATTTTGAATATAATATATTATTTTTGCTTAATTTAAATATTATATTTATTTATTTATTTATAAGGTTAAATATATTTTTGATCTTTTAATTTTTCATTAAAATTGAAATAAGTTTTTTTTTTTCAAAATTTTAGACCAATTTAGTCACTCATCTTTAGAAATTCGTGAATTTATTAAATTTATTTTTTTTAACTAAATTTTGTTAAGTTTACTTTATGTTTTATACGCGTTTCTCAATTAATATTGAAGCGATAATGTATCAAACAATATAAACAATTCAAATATTATCGTAAATCACGTTTGAAATGTTAAATAAACTTAACAAAATTTAGTTAAAATGATTAAATCTATGTAATTTTAAAGTTGAAAAACTAAATTAGATAAAAATTTCAAAAAATGGACTAATTTTAATTAAAAAATTCACTAAAATCAAATTATTAGTTTTTTTTTTTAATGTAACGTATCTATATCGAACATATAAGCATTAGTTAAAAGCTATGATGCACTGATACTTCCACTTGGGTTACGTATCTATATCCGACACGTATTCGTATTCGATACTTTATCGATACTTATTAATGAAATATCTAATTTATAAAGTCGTCGTACACTAAAAGAAAATTTTTGAATAATGACTAAGTTTAGTGACAACAAATACTGAATCATTATATAGTGATCAACTGAGGTACCAATTTAAAAACTAAAAATTATTGACAACTAAAATAGTTCTAAACAATTATAATTGATCTCTAAATTGTTAATTAAAATAGTTTTTATTATGAATTGGTTTCTAAATTAGTTACTAACATTAGCTATCAATGTTTTGACTACCAAAATAATTGGTTTCTAAATTGCTCACTAACATTAGCTGCTAACAATCATATAAGTTTTTAAGAATTATTGTATACTTTTCAATATTTATATATCATGTATCTCATATATCTATCATATATCGTATCCTATTATTTTCAAAATAAATATATCATCATATGTAATACGTGTCGTATTCAATACATGTATCGTATCCAATACACGTATCGTATCCATGCATCATAGGTTAAAAGATATGTTTGCAAACAATTAATGCTTACAATAAAATAAATTTAAATAAAAATTTAATGCCCGCATGTGGGAGAATTACGAGAAGGTGAGAAAGAAGAGAGAGAATAAGAGATGAGGAAGAGGAAAGAAAGAAATAGACCACAATGGAAAAGAAAAAGAAAAAGAAGAAAGAGAAATAATGGTGAAGAAGTAAGAGAAAAAAAATTTAGAATATATTTTTTCTTCGTTAACTCTTTATTAAGGTATGGAAAAAACATTAATTATCCTTTTTATTTTATTTTATAATTGTAATAATTTAATGAGACATGTGTTGAACCTCATTCTATTTATTAATATATGGTAAATAAATTTGTCTATTGTTCCAACTTAGTTCCGTTTTAACGAAAAATCTTGTATTGATTAGGTATATATATGAATAATAGTCAATTTTTTCAATTAGATATGAGAATAAGGATGAATCACTACTAAAATTTTTCATATTACATGAGATTTTTCTTGTAAATTTTTTAAAAAAATTTGCAAGAAAATACTTTTTTTCTACTATTTTTTCTAAGAGTATTAATTGGCAGATAATTTCTCTATGAGTAATTATTTTCTACAAAATTATAAAATTCGTAAGTATTTCCTATAAAATTTATTATACAAAACATTTTACAAAAGAATTGACAGCAATTTCCTACAATTTTTTTTCATAACGAAATTTATAAGTATTTTTAAAAAATTCAAAAAAAAAATTGACAAGAAATATTAAGTTTTTTTAATAGTGGATATCTACGTATCCTATCCCGTCCCCACCCTAATATTCATCATTACTCTCATCTCATTTACGTATCCATCTCAAACTACTAAAATATTCATAGTTTATTGGATAATCTAATATTAATATATATATATATATGTTATTCTTAGGTGTTAGTTTTGTAATCTTTATTTTTCTTTTAGCCTCACTTCTATTTTTTCTCTTTTCTAATTGGTTGGCTTACCCTAAAATTAATTCACATGTGTAAGATATTTTCTCTCTTATTAAAACCTTTGTGCATTCGTGTTCAAATGAATGATGTATATAAATTAGATAGTTTTTATATCTTATATTTGAATATTTTATTCCTTTTTAATATTTTTATTTATTTCAAATGACAATGCTTAATTCTCAAAATTTAAGTCTTCAATAACATAAACTCTTCATTTATTAGATAATATAAAATATTCATCTTCTTTGTTCTCTTATTCTTAATAATTTTTTCTTTCGAAAATCTATTTTTGTTTTTGCTAAAACAATTTTTATTACCTCTAAGTGGTTCAATTAGTTTGATTTTTGAAAAGTTTTCTTAGATCTTTAAGGTATTTTTTATCTTTACTTTAAATTATACATTTGGTCCCCATTTTCGTAGCAAAATATCAATTTGGACCCTCTATTTTTTTTTATCTCAATTTGGTCCCTATTTTGAAAAATTTGATGCAATCAAGTCCTTTTGTTAATGATGTAGTAACGACGTTAAATGGGATGTCATGTGTTAGTTCTTGGATTTTTTTTTATTTTTTTTAAATTAAAAAAAAATAAAAATTTACCACATGTCAATCTGACATAATGCCACGTGGCAGTGACAGTGCCACATGCTACTATTATGTCAGGTGTCATTTTCCTATTCTCAATTTGGTCCCAATATTTTAATTTTTATCTCAATTTACTCTCAATTTTTGTAAAAATTGAGCAATTTTGCCCTTTTCCAAATTGAAACTAAATTTAATTTTCATACAAATGTACACAAATATTTCTATCAAAATTGATATTTGAAGTAAATATTTTGAACAAGATTAAGTTTATTTAAATTTATATTTTACATTGAACTTTATTTAAAATTGTTTTAAAGTTGTTGATAGAAAATAATGCTAATAACAAAAAAAAAATCATAAATTATATTGATATTTTTATTACATCATACTTTAATATTATTTTTATTTGAATTTATATTTTAAATAATTACATATTTTTAAAATGTGTAAAATTCAATAATTTCTATACAAATGTTTTAGTTGGTGTAAACATAACAATTATATAAATTTTAAAAAAAGTAACTAGTTTATGTAACAATGAAAAACAAATAAATTTAAAATTTGAAAATAATTTGAAGTAAAATTGAATGTGAAACAAATTTAAATAAACTTAGTTTTGTTGAAAATATATAATAAGAAAATCAATTTGAATAAAAAAGTCAAATTTAAAATAAATATTTGTATAAAATTTATATGAAAATTAATTTTTGTTTTAATTTGGAGAGGGACGAAATTGCACTATTTTTTCAAAAATTAGAACTAAATTGAGACAAAAATTAAAATACAGGGATCAAATTGAGAATGAGAAAATGACACTTGACATAAAAGTGACACGTGGCACTGTCACTGCCACGTGACACGATGTCAGCTTGACACGTGGCAAAGTTTTTATTATTATTTTAAAAATAATAAAAAATTCAAAAAATAAAATAAAAAATTCAAAAAGATTCCGGAACTGACACATGGCATCTAATTTAACACCGTTACTACACAACTAACGGAAAAGACTTGATTGCATCAAATTTCCCAAAACAGGGATCAAATTGAGATAAAAAAAATAGAGACCAAATTGATATTTTGATACGAAAATGGAGACCAAAGATATATTTGACCTTATTTTTATCATATCCTTAATAATACATTTATTTTTCTTTGCGCGATGTCATTCAGTGGTGTATCAAATTAACTTTAAGACACACATTTGACTTCTTTTTAACATTTTTATTTGTTGTTTATTTTTATCATATGTAAAATACTTTTTTATATAATTATTTTTATTTTGTAACTCATCATCATAAATGTAATTCTATCACTGCAATTGTATAAAAAAACTCATTTACTATAATATAATAATTTAATGTTATTGTCATGAATCTTATTTATCATCATCTAACATATATTGAAGTTTAAAAAATGATAGACTTATGCTAAATTTCAATTACTATTAGTTTAATTTTTGTTCTTTGTGTGATTTCATCCAAATGGTATATTATAATTTTTATTGGTGTATAAAAATAATTTTTGTGCTGACGGGATGCCCCTTAGGGGACACAACCTGAGGGGCTAGTGAGACTATACGACTAGAAAACCCTTTAGCATACACAACTGGGGGCACATGTCGGTCCTGTGGGATGACATGTACTTGGACCACGACGATTAGCCAAATTAGAATAACCACCACTTAAAGAAGATAAATTTGAGGTTAATAAACTCATTCTGATTAACAGGTGATTAGGTCAACTAAACCAAAGCCCAACCAGGTAAAGCCCATGACCTTAGTATAAAGGCATATCTCAAACCGACTTTGGCATCAAAGTGTCTTTTGCAGGCACCTTTCCCTTTTTCGTTCGTGACTAGGAGACGAGTTCACGAGTTCCCTTTGAAGACGAGTTTACGGATCTTTGGAGTTGCTTATGAGACTTTACAGGATATAAATCGACCTCGTAAGAACAATATTTCATTAGAATTTAAAGTATGGGAATAAAGAGACATTTAAAATATTTTTAAATTGGATTTTATGTTTTTAATTTTTAATTTTATCAACTTTGTTTCATTAAATTTGCAAATTTAATAAATATTTTGGTCTCATAAAATTTTATTTTGTACTCTAAAATATATACCATTATAATTTATTTCTAAATATTTGATATTGAAGAAACGAAAATACATCATTTTGATATTAAATATTTGATAATATTATAGGTTCTTTGCAAGAACTTTTATTATTTTGTGAACAATAATTAATTGATACTCAAACACTAAAGAAACATATACAAATATGGATACAGGTACAGACACGGACATGAGTACCAATGTATAATCGTTATCCTGTGGGGACGAGGATGTGACAAAAATTTCACCCCTATTTTATTTGGGTAAGAAGATGAGATGATTTTTTTTAGTATAGGATAACGAAACTCGTCCTTTTCGCACACCTTGTCATCCCTACCAATTACACATTTGTCTTATTTATTTGATTATTTATATTTATTTTCAATTATATATAACTATTTTTTATTGAACTATTTATATTTATCTTTCATTATTTTCTAGTTCTATTATCTAATTATGTATTGATTCTCTTTATTTATTTATATTTTTTATTTCAATATATTTTTATTATGACAAATAAATATGATAAGAATAATATATTTTTTTATTTCAATATATTTTTCTTATGACAAATAAATATGATAAGAATAATCTAAAGTATTATTGGAGAATAATAACATCTATAATAAACATAAATTTAATAACAATGTAGTTGGATGTATAACATTGAAGATTTTGTTGACCACATGATAATTCTTTATCGTAGCCAACTTTTATAAAATTAATTTAGATATTTCAAATGTAAAGAAATGTGGATGTGGTGGTGAAGGTGGTAGTCGTGGTGGTAGTGATAGTGGTGGTGGTAGTAATGGTGATGGTGCTAATGTTGGTGGTGGTAGTGGTTCTAATGGTAGTGGAGTATTTTTTAAAATAGGATATTATTTTTCTTTAAGTGTCCACAAAATGTAAAAATACATAATTTAATTAATTATAACTTATATTAAATAAATAATATTTTAGCTATTGAAAATATTAAGTGACTACTTAATATATTAAATATATTTTATAATATAATATTTTATTTGGTGGCTAAAGTATTAGATATTGGATAACGTTTTAGTGAGCAAAAAATATTCGGTGATTAACTAATATATTTAACATATTTTATAAAATAATATTTCTTTCGATCGCTAAATCGATGACTAAAATATTACATATTAAATATTGTTTTAGCGATCAAAAATATTCGATGGCTAATTACCCTGTTAAATATATTTTACAAAAATAAAATTTATTTTGGAAGCTAAATATAAGATATTAAATAATATTTTAGCGTCCGAAAATATTCGGTGACTAATTACCATATTAAATATATTTTACAAAATAAAATTTATTTCGGTCGTTAGATCGATGGCTAAAACATTACATATTAAATAATGTTTAGCGACCGAAAATATTCGGTGACTAATTACCATATTAAATATATTTTGCAAAATAAGATTTATTTTGGTTACTAAATTGGTGGCTAAAACATAATATTTCGAGACTAAAAGTTTTCGGTGGGTATTTAAGTTGCTATAATAATGAATATTATTGTACATTTATTTAGTTGCTAAATCGGTGGCTATTTGCGACTACGATGAATCAGTGACTATTTCAATAACAATCTGCGACTAAATTATTTAGGTGACTAATATCGATGTCTAAATTGTATTTTTTTAGTAATGAATGAAATAAAATATATCGGTCGAAAAGGATATTTGTATATAGTTTTGATTATCTTCGGCTTGTATTCGATCCAAATTTTGATTATGATTTATATTATTTTCAATAGGTTGAATAAGGAAAACGGAATCATTTTTCTGCTTATGTTAAACCTCAGATATGTTCGTATTACGTCCTCTGCATTCAGAAGTGTCAAGAACTGCATTAAAATCGCCAATGACACACCAATCACTAGGAAAATCAACCATAACAAATTATAAATTTTGTACATGTTCATAATACACTCTGGGTTTAAAATTATAAATATTTTCATTCATTATCAAACCCTCTAACCGATTGTTCCAAAAACTGTCGATTTTCTTCAAGTTTTTTCGAAAAAATTGTAATAAATTACTTGAATTATCAAACTTGTCCTTGAATTCTGAAATAAGAATGAAAAAAATGTAATGAGTTACTTGTAATCTATTTCCAGAGATTTAGTTACACAATTCTTAAACACAGAAAGTCAAAATCTCTTCACATTAGTTTTCAAACGAGTTTTCATTTTCAAGATGTCAATCAAAAACTTTGTTAACCAAATGAAAAACAATTAACATTTTGGCTTAGAAGAGAAGGTAGAATTTACATATATCTATTTTATCAGAATTAAGTAAAATGAATTATAAATTATATAGTAACTTTAAACTCACTTTTCTCAGTGATGAGTATAATTTACTTTAGATATTATAAATGAATAAATAGTGATTCAGGAAAAAGATAAAACTCTAAACTGAAAAGCAAATAAAGAAACAATTAAAGGTTTGACATTTATTTATTTATATCATTGATATGACAGAACTGATATCAAACAAACCTATATTTACAAATACAAAAACTGTACTTTATCACACAAGAACATAAAAAATATTTAACAAAATTTGCAAATGATTACATTTTTCTTGGACATGTTGATCAGTGACTATGTAACTGATAAAATCTTCATGAAAAGAAGAAAAGTCTATTCTTTCATCTCTATGTAGCCGGTACTGGATTTGAGAGAGACTAACTCTTCGCCGCGCCTGGAGAAGCCCTAGATTTAAAACCCAACAGAAACATGATTACATATGCAAACATCTTAGTCACATCACATAATAAAAGTATAAACAAAGGGTTTGAATTTTTTTTGATTTTACGTTGTATTATCCATTTCTTGTCCGGTCCATTGCCGCATTCGTTCTGATGCTTGCTCAACCTGAAATTTTAGCTTAATTAGCAACGAAAAACATAAAAATGTGTTTGTTCATCTTAGTCAATCGATTAAGTTATGAATTTTAGTTTCATAGTTGCCCAGAAAACACTTATTCTAACCTCCTTGTTCCAGTTGGTTCTATAGACAATGACCAACAAAATGAATGTTTGCAAAGCTGTCCCGCAGATCATCCCAATCCAAATACCCTGCGAAACAACACTTTCCATGTCAATTTAGTTCGACAAGAGGTAACAAACCGAATTTTCTGTTGTAGCAGATAAACACTATTTGTGTCGACACGATCTGTTGTTGTTATCTGTATTATTCTAATCTGAGAGTTTCATTGATATTTTCTTCTTGTTGTCATCAAGGGAGATCGATAAGAAAATTGCTATGTTTTGCCTCATTTGATGATGAAATTGGGTGGTTTTTTATGTGAGTGTGTTATGAAAAATTAGGTTTTGGATCGAGACTGATGTCAATATTTTATATTAGTTGGACTCAGATCTCATTAGTGTTTGTTCTCTCCGGTAATACACCTGAAAACCTAAGAAAGTGAAAATGGTGTATAATTTACCTCCGCTCTATAACCCAACTTGTAGCCAAAAAAGAAGCCAAGAGGGAGTCCCAGGATATAATAACAAAACAGGTTGATGTAGGCTACCAAATACTGCCAACCCCCTCCAACAGCAACACCTGAAACAATAGTAGAAGCATTTCATGATTTCCCTAATACTGTATAGATGATAATATTTTGAATTATTATTTTTACTCACTTTTTAACATATTACTTCAATTCTTTTTTAATTATTTATTTTAATTTTTTTTTAATGATATGTTTTAATGATATGATGTGATATGATAATTTAAGAGTGATTTAATTGATAAATTAAAAGTAAGTTGTAGAATTCAAATTATTTGGATCCTCTTACCTGATATAACTGGTTGAACACTGTTCAGAATCATGGTTATGCCAAGAAGGTTTGCTAATTTAGAAACTGCTTTAATCATTTCTTTACTTGCAGTGAAAATCACAGCAAAATGGTCTTTTGTGATTAAAATAATGGCTGCGAAAAGCAACCCAATGATGAGGGACTCAACAATTGTTACAATCACTGAATATTTTGCTGCTACTGGCCGCCCTAATCCGAGCTCATTTGAAACCCTCACACTGAGAAAATGAAAAGGAAAATTGAAATCATTCATTTGAAGTTGTATAAAATCACCTAACAGTAACATGAAAAAAAAAGAAAAAAGCCATGGATGAAGAATTTACCTAATTGCTGCATTGATCCCTATAAACAACATTCCTTCCCATCCATTTATATTCATGCTGAGAGAGGAAAAGCAGAACACGCATCAAACACCAAGCTCTAAGGCTATTTTAGACAACAACCTTATAGAAAAAAAACATTATCAATATGTTCCACGACTGGGTTTGTTCTATTTAGATAACACGTTTCAATTCAAGGATCATTTATGGATCGTGGAAGAAATGAAATTTGGATTCTCCGTTGAATTTATCTTTTGAATTCTCTGCTTATTTTGTCTGTGTTGTTTCTCTGTTTTGTATTCATTGATGAATACTATTAAATGGAAGTCATTATGAGCTCTAACGACTTATGTTCATCTTCGTACAAAAGTCGTCGGGATATACAACAACGACTTTGTCTTATTTAAAATTCGCATGAAAATTGTTTAAATATGTGACGACTTATATTTAGAAATCGGTCTGGATCAACACAATTTGACCCAGATCTATAATTTTTTCTTTAACCAATCTTATTTTGTAATTTTGGGTCATGAGTCGCACATATTCGAAAAAAACCAGAATTTTAATATCCTAACATCAATGCATTCTTGATGTTTAGCGAAAAAATAATACAAAAAAAAATCAGTAGAGAATCTAGACTTGAACTTGGATATAACTTACCATATAGAAAGAGAACCAACAGCAATAATTGGATTGTCAAGGTGTCCAGTGAGCACAATCAAGATCATAAAATACCAAACCTCAAGGCAAAGCATGATGGCTGAAGCAACAGACAATTTGATAAAGGCCCAAAGATCCTTGAAGGCTAACCAAGAGAAGCCTCTCCACCCATCCTTGCACCAACCAATAACATATGCAGCTTGAGCCAAAGCAATGATCCAAGCTGTAGTGCAATAGGCTGCAGCAGCACCACCAGTGCCCCAAGCAAGCACCTTCATGAAAAGAATCAGAATGAAGACATGTAAAATAAGGGCTACAAAACCCAGCCATGCAAGGAACCCCACTTTGGTCTGTGCCTGCAAGAACTTTTGGGTAGGGAAATTGATTGCCAGAGAAAACATCTGAGGGATGGATTGAATGGTGAATACTCCAGCTAACTCTGCAATATCACGTTCTTGCCCAAGGAGTATAAGAATTGGCTCAGCGTAGATGTAAATTGGCAAGAGGCATATGCATCCACCCAATAAGATTATCCATGAACGTTGCATGTAAACCCCTAGCATTTCTACTTGCCCAGCACCAAATGCTTGTCCACATAGAGTCTCCAATGCACTTGCCATACCAAGCTGCAAGTAGCATTTTGTTAGAAACAACTACACAATTTGTTGCCAGTAACTGTCCAAAACTTTGACGCAAAATCGAAACTTTCTTACATTTCATCTTCAAACTTTAAAGATGAATGAATATCTTTATTTTGAGTTAATCACATTAATTATTTTGAGACGACATTCTTAATTGACACGGAAGCTGAAAAGTGTCAAACAAGTTTAAAGTTGGGTTGAAAAGATTATATTTATTCATTTTTTAAGTTTAGAGACTAAAATGTATCAAAGTTTAAAACAGATACGAAATTCTATTTGACGTCAAATTCTATTTGACGTCAAAGTTCGATCTTAAAAACATATTTAACCTTAAAAATAACACGGATAAAGAATCCAAGAGATTATAAACGTTAGAAGCTAACCAAGAAACCAAAGGAGAAATTTGAAATGACAGAAAGAGAGATCGAGACTGCAGAGAGTTCCAAATCTCCAAGATGGCCAACGAAGATGCTTGTGAAGGAATTGACACCATAATTGCACAGTATGCTGAAAGCAATAGGGCCAGCAATTGCCCAAAGCTTTATGGATTCCACACAGAAGACAGTTCTAATATCTGCAAAGGAACTCATTTTAGTGTAGTCAGCGTTTGTGTCAACTAAACTATCAGGAGCATGGTGGAGCTCTGTGTTCTCCATGGAATTCACAGTGTTGAACAATGGCGTCTCTCCTCCTGACGACTTTGGTGTTTTCTTGGGAGAGTTTTCAGGAGAGGAGGGTGAGCTATTGCTCCCTCCTCCATTTTCCCTTTTGTCTTCTTTACCTATTTTGTCAGATTTTTATTCAACCCTTTTTGTTTCTCAGGTGATTGTTGCATGCAGAAACTTAACTCATGCAAGACAAGTGCAGAGAAAACAAGAAGAAAAGTGGTCTTCTCAATGGCTTTTGTTTCTTTCTATTTTCTTGCTATCTTTGTGTGAACACAACACAAGATTTTTTTGGCTATAATTTAGGCTTGCCTTGAATTGAAATCATGTAGACCACAATCACTGTTTCTTTTCTTGATTTAGCTTCTTTCAACATTGGCCAGTTATATTTTCTTTTCTTAAGTTATTTAAATTGTTTAGGTTATCTTAATTCTTTAAGTTACTATATTTTTACTGTTTCGCATTTAATTTCATGCCAGACAATGTTAGAACAGGTACAAAAAAGAAAAAAATATTATCTTGTTGCAACTCTACCATCTTTATTTATTATTGATTGGAATTAATTATCAATATATTAGCTTAAAAGTTCGCCTTCTGGAAATGTAAGAATTAATAATAGTTTATTGTAATATTTTTGTCAAATAATTTATATTAACAATAAATAACCCAAATCATTCATTTTAAGAAAAGGCATCAAATAATACATAGTTTGCATGTAATAATTAGTATTACTTAATTTGAACATATAAACCCCGTTTAAATGCAAAACCAACAAAACGTACGCATTTCAATATACACATGTCAGTTGAATTTTATCATAATAGAATATGATTGTTCCTATCTAAGTTAGTCATCAAAATAAATCACCAACTTTGATATTATTAATGAATTTGAGATTAATTCGGTACTTCACAGGTCATCATTTTTATACATAATATTTTTATATTTAATGATAATTAAAATATTATACTAAAAATAAAATCGAAAAAAATCAAATAAATTGTTTAAAATATTAAAGAATTAAAAATAGTTTGAAAATTATAAAACTTCTTGTCTCAATCAAATATAAAAATAAAGTTGGTTAGGCAGTCTATTTTTACTTACACCCGTGGACTTAAAAGTAAACAATGTTTATGTCTTTTATTTAGTCTCCTAATTACCAAAAATCTATTGAAAGTTTTGAAATGAAATTGATGATGAAAATTAAAGGAATAATGTGATTATGAAAATTGACTCTATCTTCTCATAAAAAATTGAAGTTTTGTTAATTTAGTAGGAAATTGGCCAAAAGTCTCTTTAAAAAGGACTTGCTTAAATATTTTAAAAGTTTTATTTCTGAATAAATATTATGATATATATTTAGGTAAATAGTCCGTTTAATATAATATATTTTATTTTTAGCATAATAAAAATAATAATTTTAGTTTAAAAAATATTTTTGTTAATTCTTTTTTTAATTTTACTAATAGTTGAAATAATTAAGTATGATTGTTTATAATTGTCACATTTATCAAACAAAGAAAAAAAATTGTATTAATATGCAATTAAATTTTAGTGAAAACTCTTAAGTGAATCTAAAATATGAGTCAAGTTTGAAAAATTATAAAATTAATTGCATAGTAGTATTATTTTTTCTACCCATTGCTAAATACTAAACATTTGTTTTGTTATCTTAATCATTAATAAAATTAATAAAACTAAAATTTATTTTTGTATTAAGGCTAATGTTTTACTTTCTATTGTACTGAAAATAAATTATTATTATGTTGAATCTACTCTATATCTAATTTATTTTAAATAATTTTAGAAATACAATAAACATTCGTTTAAGTCCACACTCATTTAAGTTCGCATCTCGTCTATTTGAAAATTTTTTGAATCAATAATTTTTTGTTGTTATATATATATATATATATATATATATATATATATATATATATATATATATATATATATATATATATATATGAGTGAGAGAAACAAGTTTATCTTGTAACCTATCTTTCATATCTACCATATATCATGTCATATTTTTACAATCCTTCGAAATTCTTAAGGCTAATAATATTTCATAGTGTAATTATATGACCTCTAATCTTCTATATTGTAATATGATTATAACTCTTAAAATTTCATAAGTCAGCATCCCAATTCAGTCTGTATTAAACTTTGAAGATGAAAATGCGGATTTAAGCAAATATTTATTGATATGCAGAAAATATTCTTTTGGATGTTACCGACAATTAATTATAAATTATACAATTTACAATACTTTTCATAATTAATTTTTGAAAAATATTTTTTTAAAATATTTCTTGATTGGGTAATGTACATTTTTTTAATATACCCTACAAAATATTTTACAAAATATATAAAAATTTTAAATGTCATTTCATTGGTAAGAAAATATAAAAATGAACAAAAAATGTCCAAAATTTAAAAGATTTCAATAACGAAAATGTTTTGTTGACAAAAATTTTGTCAACAAAGTTAATGTGGCAATACCATAATCATTAAATGAATCGCAGTCATTAAATCATACCACTCACATGAATTTTGTTAAAATTTGACAAAGAATACTTTGTCAAAAAATGATAGTCCTTTCAACAATTTGTGGCGTTGATCGGAATAGCCTGATCCATTATAAACTCAACACAAAAAGTGGAGAAACCTTAACTTAACTTGAGAAACTTTAGTATGATTCTTAAATTAACTCAAAGCTTTTACTTCTTTTTTTCACTTCATCTTTCTTCTCCTTTATTGAATTTCGGTTGTGTTTTTTTTCATTATCATTTAAATTTGAATTTATATTATTGAGAATGACGAATTGAATAACAGTTTATTATTTTCTTAATTGGGAATAAAAGAATATGTAATGCTTAATTGTAATTACTATTTTTTGTGACGAGTCCCTCTCAATATTGGATAAAAAAATTAATTTCATTCACCATATATTTTTTTCATGCCTGGAAATCATAATTCTTTTGAAATCTTTAAAATTACGATTCTAAGAAATTATTAAGTTTTTTTAATTGGAAAATTTAATGTTTATATGATTTTCTAAAGAGTAATAGAGCAATACGTTATTTTTACTAAAATATTTAATTTATTAGTGCATTAAATGATTTAATAAATATTTAAATACGTTTTAAATTCTACGCATATGACTTGGTTTATTTTTAATATTTTTGCAAAAACATCGGTTAGTCTTATTTATTAACTGTACAGTAAACATCTGAGTCTGCACTCATTTAATTCGCATCTCATTTAAATCCGCATTTGTAAAGAGAAAATTATTGGATGAATAATTTAGTGACTTTATTCTTAAAAGAGACAATGTAAAGTCATTTGACAATAATTTCCAATTCTTTCACACGTGATTGTCCATTGATCATTGTGTAAGATGCTACCAAAGGTGAATAACACACATTTTGCTTGATTTAACTGATTTGATGATAAATAAAGAAAATATTTCAACTTACTTATATGAATAACATTCGATAACAAGTTTCTCCTCATGATAGTCAGTGGCGGATCTTGACTAAAAGTGTCGGAGGGGCCAAAGTAATATAATTTTGAGATTATTAAATTCAATCATTAGTATAATGCTTCAAAAAATGACTTCTCTAACTGAACATTTTTTATCATTAG
>Ga0214543_1008080_pt1 | contig 17504 bp, 6 predicted proteins | sample CNSS2metaG_FD_160094 | JGI IMG/M metagenome (GOLD analysis project Ga0214543, IMG submission 160094) | Root nodule microbial communities from cowpea collected in UCLA plant growth center, Los Angeles, California, USA - CNSS2 | ecosystem: Host-associated > Plants > Roots > Nodule | place: USA... | reverse complement strand
CTATTTTGTGTTAAATTAATTTAATCCAATCATTTTAGTTAGTTTTTTTTCACACACTAATGCCATCGTTTTGTAAATATGTTTTTTAAATATCATGTGTCACTTTTTATTAGTTTTTTTTTTTCTAATTCAATCTCTACCTTTATTTTTTTTTACTCAATTAAATCCTAATTCTTTTAATTTTAATTATACCTTATATCAATGTTAGATATTTTTTAGAATATATACATTAAATCATTCCACATAAATATTATAATTAATTCTTTTAATTTATTTTTTTTTAAAAAGTGCTTATTTAAAATTATAATACTTTTAAAAAATTAATGAAAATTTTCTCTATCTATTATGTCTACTATGGCAATGAAGATTATTATTGGCTACAAAAACCAACTCACCCTAAACAAAAATATAAATCTTATCACCTAATCACTCATAAAGTAAATTATCTTCGCACGTACTTAGAACTTTATTAAGGAGAAGATATCTCCCAATAATGAATCCTTATGACATTGTTGTTGGAAAACCCCCCCGAGAATCATTTTATTATTAGAGAAAAAAAATAAACAAAAGGAAATACATAGACAACTTTCCCATGTCCTTTGACCTCGAGTACATCCACACTATCCAAAGCAATAATTTAACCCAAACCTTACAACACTCTTATTACGAGAGTATAAGAAATAAAAAGATAAGAAGACTTAAATACAAGCTTGAAGTATCTTTCACTCGGGGCGAAGAACATCATGGACTTAGAGCCCATTATATAATCACTAACACCCACCCCTTGGTTGTCCTATGCAATGTGGGACTTTTCAAGGCATGTTATTTTCATCAGTCCAACATTCTCCACCCTGATTAAAATAAACACATCTTCATTGTCTGTACCAGTAATCATACTCCATCATAAGGAATCAAACTATCCCAAAAATTTCCACTTTGAATCAAACTATCCCAATAATTTCCACTTGAAATCAAACTATCCAAAGAATTTCCACTTGGAATCAAACCATCCCAATAATTTCCACTTGAAATCAAATTATCCAAAGAATTTCCACTTGGAATCAAACTATCCCAAGAATTTCCACTCGGAATCAAACCATCCCAAGAATTTCCACTTGGAATTAAACCATTCAAATAATTTTCACTTGGAATCAAACTATCCCAAGAATTTCCACTTGGAATCAAACCATCCCAAGAACTTCCACTTTGAATTAAGTCATCCAAAAATATTAGCTAATGATTGCGCATAAACACCACACACCCTTCGTCTGACGGAACCATGTCGTAACCTATGACGCAAAACCACAAAACATTGCGAAAAGCAACAAATCGAACATCTGCACTTTGCAACCACCGTGCCATTTGACTCCCTCATTGGAGACGCAATACCCGTCGTCGTAACGCATGTTAACGTAACACCACCATTGACTCTCGTCAAAACAGATATGTAAACCACAAAGCACTTCCTCCACGCACATGCCGCAAACTGTGACTCCCACAAATCAGATCTCCATCATACATGACTCACCAGGCCATGCGAGCACCAACTACGATGTCCTCTGCAAATCCAAGAGCATCTTGCAACATGCGAACTCCACGACAAATCTAACACAACTCATAGTCCTTGTACCACCACGAATCCAGCTACATATTCACCGTGTCAACACAACACCGACAATGATCCTTCCATCAAAATTCTTATTACAACTTTAGCAACCAAGGATGATTCTCCAACAATAAGGAATTAATCTTTTCTGATGTGGAAGATCATACTATGCTGCAACCACAAAGCATACTAAGAAAAAAATCCTACCGAACCATAACTCTTGATACCATTGTTGGGAAAAGCCCCGAGAATCATTTTATTAATAGAGAAATAAAATAAACAAAAGGAAACACATAGACAACTTTCTCATGTCCTTTGACCCCGAGCACATCCTCCAAAGCAATAATTTAACTCAAACCTCACAATGCTCTTATTACGAGAGTATAAGAAATAAGAAGAGTCAAATACAAGCTTGAAGTATCTTTGACTCGGGGCGAGGAACATCATGAACTTAGAGTCCATTATATAGTCACTAACACCCACCCCCTTGGTTGTCCTAAGCGATGTTGGACTTTTCAAGACATGTTATTTTCATCAGTCCAACAATTGCAAACACTAAAATACCACCATTTATAAATTCTCCTTGAAATTCTTTCATCAACAACACAATTCATGTTCATTATCATATAGTCAACTCAATTTATAGAATTAAGGACTATAAAATCCATTTCAAGTATACACAGAACATCCAAAGCAACTAAAGCAGCAAAAACAAGAAAACGGGGCAAATGGTGTTATACATAGAGTACATCCAAACGATGAAAATCATTTCTCTAATCACAAACTTCAAAACAAAGATCCCACCAATCAAAGTGAAAAGTCATGTGTCTAGGATCAATTGTCAAAATTTCAGCTTAATTTAACGGTTAATGAAGCGAAAATCTTCATTTTACCTTGAGGACACAATGTTAAACAACTGGGTAGCGCCCAACCAGAAAGTGGTGCCCAATGCTAATCAATTTGTAAAAACTAGCGTTCAACGTTGCCATGGTGAGGCTCAACATTGTGTTAGATATCAACAATATCAATTTTAGATTTTTAGAAAATTAGGACCTATTTCATAGCTCAAATTGGTACTCCTCCTTTAGGTATTGGTCTAAAATAGTCTTTAAATCATAAGAGTTAGTGCCAACTTGATCAATAACTCAAATCCTACATTTTCTCAAATTCCTTCTCAATCAATCAACTAATCATACAAAATTCATTAAATAGTTTTATACCAAAATACCCATACAAATGATAATTACCAAACTCAATCAATGACAAATGTACACATATCAATCTTTATCAACTCACTCACATAAACAATACAAATTAGTTTCCCTTACCTGACCAAACTACACAAACAACCTTAAGAAAGCTCAACACCTTTAGCTCCATAAGATGATATATGTACACATGGACACATCACAAAGATGATCAGGACATACCTATGATCACTGATCATTAGAGAGTCATCTTGATGACTTAAACGACACATGCAACCAAAAGAAAAATTGCATGCAAACCAAAACAGAGAAAACCCACAAAAAAACAAACGGAAGTTCAATTTACACGGTTGAAGAAATTGACCGGACAAAAAAAAAAGAACTCACCAAGAGAATCATCATAGTGATCTCTAATCTTCAAACAAACTAATAGAGAAAAATAACTCTTAGAGAGAAGTCAAAGACTTTTATAAAAAATAAATTTCTAAAAATGATATATTTTAAAATAATAAAACTCGTTTATAACAATTTTATTTATTCTAAATCTTTTAATATTAAAGTAATGCAGGCTCACTATTTTTAAACTAGTGTCACTTTTAAAACACTATTTTATAAGTTCTTATAGAAACACAATACAATATTATTTATACAAGATTTTTTTTAAGAGAAGTATTAGAAACATTTTTTTTTCTGCAAAATACGCTGAGAAATAATAAGAAGTAATGTTGGTCGGAATTTATTAAAAATTACAAAAAGAAAACTATAGATCCAAAACCGTATTTAATGCATCTGTGTTATTTTTGGTTGCCAATAAATTCTCACCAATAAAAAACTTGTCAGAAAGAGTTTCGAGCATTCCTCTTTTATTTAGTAATAACATAGTATCCGAGACTAAGCAACAATATAAGAATAAAAAAAAAATATCGAGTTAAAATAAAATAGACATGATATTAGTTTTATATTTAGTTTTCAAATAAATTTATTTTTAGCATGCAAACTTCATTTATAATTTATTTTTAAAATGATTAAAAGTATCAATATATCAAAATGAATAAATGTTGAGATTCAGAAAAATTTATAAGGCAACTTCCACATAAATTTTTACTTTTTTTTATTTTTTATAAGAAGACCGTTGCAATTTAGAACTGTAGATTTGGAAACCTATGTTCAATTGTACAATTTAAAACCTACTCTTAGAAAAATCAGACTTCTTAATTGTACAATCTAAAAAAAAAAAATACAATTAAAGATATCCAACGTTACTTTTAATTTTTTACATATTCTCATAAAGTGCAAGTAAGTGCTAAATGAAATATCTTTCTTTTGTTTAGACTCTCTATTTTCCGATAATTTTTCTTTATCTTCAACCCAATTATTTTCCCTGTTTCAAGCATAACCACGTTATTAATTTATTCTATATTAAAAAATATTTAAAAAATCTTTAAAATTACTCTTCATCTTTTCTTAATTATCCGTGAAAATTAAATAGCTTATTAGAATTATTATATTATTAAATAAGTAAATATTTTTTAAATTAACTTGATCCAAACTTTATTTTTATTTTTTATTCATTTATTTATGTATTTTTCTCTGAAAATGTCTCACTTTTACTATTTTCTTTTCTCTAATTCCCTTTGACTTGCATCACAAATCCACATTTCCTCGCTCCTTCTCTCTCTGCCCCGTCATGTACAACTTCTGAGTTCCTTTTCCCATCCCTCAAATTTCTTACAATCTCTTTTTCTCGGAGGTTGGCGACGTTTTGAACTTGCTGTCGGTGAGTTTCATATTCTGCATACGCGTTTCTCTTCTTCTTCTTAATTTCATTTTCCCAATTTATTGTGTTAGTTCGTTAATTTGGTTTAAATGCTTTGTGTTTGATGCAACTGTGTTTCAAGTTGTTGTAGTTTTCCTTTCTTGTTATTTTTTACATTGTGTTTTTTTTTTTTGCACAGAAAAACGAGTGTTTACAGAGTTCCCGATCTTTGGGAATTGTGGTAGGATGATAGGATGATGTTCATGATTGTGTGAGAAATTTGGGTTGTCAGTAATGTGGTGAAATGAAATGGGTTAATTTTGAGAGTTTGTTTTGTGGTGCTAATTCGATGGTTATACTCATAATTGTGTATTGTAATTTGTAACGAAGTTTATGAGCATAGTTCTTATTATACAGAGAAAGTCTGTTTCATTCAAGAGATGAAGGTGAATTCAAATGATAAATGTAACTGCAAAACTAATGATAGTTGCTAAACTAATTATTTATTCTATATAACAGCAAACTTAATATGACAGAAAGAAATTCTGTCATGCGAAAATGTTATTGTGTATACTGCTTTGAGGTTTGTTGTTAGAACAATATACCACTATGTGTAATTGGCTTGATGATAAAAGTGAAAGGGTGGGAGGGATAAGTAGCGGGTTTGAGTATTCCCATTAACAAAATCTAATATATTAATAAATAACATTTAAAAAAGGAAAATTGTGTGCGTGTACTTGGGGTGTATTTGGATTATAGCTTATTGTGGTATATTACTACCTTCTTTTAGTGGTTACTGAGAGAGCTTTTAAGAAAAAAGTTTTGGAACAAAGGATCATGTAGTTATGTGTGAAGTAATGTATTGTGAATTAATAAAGATATGCTTTGCGCATTGAATAAGTTAACTCCTTGGTATTTGTTTCCTCTTGAATCGTTCCCTGGTACGAAGCCGATCATTCAGAAACCTTGATTTGGACCTGAATAAAGGGATCGTATGAAGGAATTTATTGTTAATAATGGATTGAATCAACTATCATTCAATTGCAGGTTATTTTGAAGGGGACCTTGTGCAGGCCATTCTATGTCTTCTGTTACAAATTCTTCACATGTACTACATAAAAATGATGGGGTTCCTGGCCAAGGCTCTAAGATTCTAGGAAGGTAATAAATTGATTCTTATAATACAATTTTTGACAAAAAAATCCATCATTGTCGTACATTGACCCTTTTTAAGATTGTCATTATGTTCTGCAAATGTTGTGTTCATTTTCATACTTTATTTCTACATTTTTTAAAGTTTTAAAAAAAATGATTGTTCTAATCTCTAGTCCAATCAACAGTGAATCAGTAAAATTTTGACCTTAAGTCTCCCAAGCATGGTTACGACCTATCTGGATTTGTTAAAGGTCTTGGACATTCAATGTCATTTTCTTAATAATAAAAGAATACACTTTTAACGCAAAAGTCTCCTGAAGTGACAATTGTTGTTTGGAAGTCCCCTGATATTGGGTATATTAAATGTAATATTGATGGTGCGACTTGTGTGAATCTTGGATTGGTGGCTTGTGCTAGTATTTTCTATGGTAGCAAAGGTGAATTTGTGGGGGGGTTTTATTCCTTTCTTGGCAATGACGTTGCGCTTAAGGCTGAGCTTCTTGGAGCCATGTTAGTCATTGAGCTTGCAGTAATTAGAGGATGGAATTCTTTATGGTTGGAAAGTGATTGACAGTTGACAGTTGGTGGTTGAAGCATTTTGCAATCCTTCCATGGTTCCTCGGTTTAGCTGAGGAAGATGGAAGTGTCGCGTGGCTTTGTGTAATATTTTGAATTGAAAGTTCCTCACATTTTTAGGGAGGGAAATAGATGTATTGATAATAGACATGCTAATTTGGGGGTTGAGTTTAAGATTGAGATCGTGTGGCCATGAATGCTAGAGTATATATTTTCTTGTGTAAGTTTTGATTTTTTAGAAATAGGTTTGGACTGCTAGAGTATAGATTTTCTTGATTCATAGGTTTTGTTTAGGTCCTCCCATGACTTTTTTTGTATTGTGGTTCCTTATTCTCTTGTATATACGTATCCTTGGGAGAGCAGGTGATTGGTGAGATGTGAGGTGGCAACCTAGTCGGGATGTCATATTCTCATAGTGATGCTTTCTTGAGTGATACATTATTAGAAGAAAGGTCTACACTTTTAACAATGAGTGTTTTACAAATAATTTGGAGGAAAAGGGTTCCACCTTAAGGAAGGTGATGTGGTGTTTCTGAGCTATCTTGAAAATTACAATCTGTTATGTCAAGTTGTGATGTAATAAATTTGATGCTTCCATTGTAGGCACAATTTTGAAACACAACTGACTCAAAGAAATTTCAAAAGCAATGATGCACAAAATCACATCCAGGACCAAGATGCCACACCAGCCACGGTAATAAAGTAAACTAGTAAATTTTATACAGGAGATTCTGGCAGAAAAAAAATGCTAGAAGGCGTCACAATGCATTCATGCATTTTTTTTTTCTTTGAAAGATACAAGGTGCTTCATACAATTCCATCATATTTTAAGTTTGTTTGTAGGAACTTTATTCACGAGCAAGGGGGCAAGAAGAGGAGATCCTCTCCCTCCGTGAACAGATTGCTTTTGCCTGCATGAAGGTACAAAATATACACGTGTCAGTTATGTCTATTTACATCTTCAACTTTTGAGGAAATTAACCAAATTTAATGGAAGCAGGAACTGCAGCTGTTGAATGAGAAATGCAAACTGGAGAGGCAATTCTCTGAACTAAGAATGGTTAGTAAATGTCTTTGTAAATAGTTATATTTTAGCATCTTACTTATATAGCATCAGTCTTAAACTTTGAATGTTACATTTCTATTAGGCAGTTGATGAGAAGCAAAGTGAAGCTATTTCATCTGCGTCTAATGATTTGGCTCGAAGAAAAGGTTATCTTGAAGAAAATTTAAAACTTGCTCATGATTTGAAAGTAAGTATTGTTTCATGATGATATCAATATTTTATTGACCCTCTTTTCATTATTTTATTGTGTTGTTGCTACTTTTATGGCTATTTATTATTGGTAGTGATGGAATGCTACCATTACCTATATAATTAAAGTTAGCTGGTGTGTTGATTCTCTACTGTGGTTGTTGATGTCGATTAATGGCTTTCTATTTTTATTTGAATTCATTTTAGAATGGACCCAAAATAATCTCTGCTTAACTTAAAAGTTCCCAATTTGCACACTAATTTTATTTCTGCTGGTGCAAGTATAAATTTTCATTAAAACGCCTAAAAAAGTTAAGTTGAAAGAAATTTTGATATAAGAAACAATTTACATCAAGAAAGATTTAATCAGGTTACACTAATCATTTGGTTGCTGTAGTGACACTCTCATGGACTTGGTTTCAATATGACAAAAACATATGCTGTAGTTCCCGTTAGGGCATATAGGGACTAAAACTTTAAAACCAAAGAATCATAGTTACAGCAGGAACCAATGTGTTAGATGGAGTCAAACTTAATTTTTTCCCATGTAGGGACTGATACCTAAATAAGTGTTACCCATAGGGACCAAATGATTATTTTAACCATTTAAGTACCCCAAAAGTTATACTCATGCGCATTGGTTCTCAGGAGACTGTTATATATTTTTATGTTACATACTCACAAAATTGAAAGCCTGTTAGGCCTGAATAATGCATAAACGGAACAGTAGCTAATCATGATCTATGGCAGCACATTGCCTAGACCTGGGGAGCAGGATTCTGTCACTATGCAAAGAGCGATTCATCTCTGTTTGGTGAAGTGGCAGGGTGAGTGTAATCCACTCCTGGAGCGGTTTCTCATCCACTACAGTGAATATGTCATTTTCTCTATCCCCCTCTTTGTCCCTCTCTCATTGTTCCATGCTATCTATCTCATGCAGTAGCTGCACTTATAAGCCAAAACCACCCACAAGTTGACATTGGTCTGTATTATAATTAAAAAATATTAATAAATATATTATAGCATTTACGGGAGAAATAAAAAAATATTGAAACTGCATATTTCTAAAATTATATGCATCATTCTAGTATTTTTATAAAAGAGAATAGACCACTAAATATTTTTTAATGATCTATTAATTGTGTTTACTTTTTGTACTTTGTTTCTCCATAGTGATGAATACAATGATATTGTAAGATTTTAAAGAAGAAATATGATTTAAATTAATTTTTTAAAAAGTGTTTGCTGATAAAACTTTTAAAAGACTAATATAATGAAATTTAAAAAGAGTTTGAAAAACAGACTAGTTGTTGAAAACTTTTAAAACTTTTAACAAGAGTTTTGAAAATGCTTTTTGACTTTTAGATGTTGTAAGCACTTTTTCCTGATTATCTACTTTTTGTTTTGTTTAGATATACTATCAGATTTTATTATTAATTATGAACAAGTACACGAATCTTGAATATTTTTTCTCTTTTTGAGCATACATATGTAGTAATAATTGTTTAGTAGGTATGCAATATATTCAAATTGAAGTCTATCCCATTTTGGGGTCGGGCACTCCATGCTGCAATCCGGGATTGACTACTATGGAAAGGACAAACCATCATTCTTGTGTCGTTGTGTATATGTAAAATGGGATATTAATAATGAAAACATCTTTTCATTTACTAGGTTATCAGGTTAAGGTTAATAAAAACGCATTTATTAGACAATTATCTTCCGTTCACATTTTCTCTCAAATGACAAAAATTATCTGGCCAATTTTTGGGCTTTGAGCATTATGAGCTTTATTATTAGGTTAAGGTATAAAGACAAATTCATAAGGAAACTATCTTCCATCCTCATTTCTCCAAAATTTCCAAAACTTCCTCTCTTTGACAAAATAATCTTGGCCACTTTTTGGGCATTGAGCAATATGATCAAACCTAAGAGGCAAGAGAACATCAAAATATAACTTCCAGAATCCAACTAGAGGCATGATTGACCTCCAGTGTCCATAGATTGGACAGTACATTGTGACTGGCTGGTGCTCAAATGGATATTAATGTGTAAGTGAATAACCTAAAGAATAGGCATAATGTAGGAATTCATCATAGTTTTCCAGACGTTGTAGCATAGTATAGTGTAGTCAGTACAGTTCATTCCTGCAGAAAATAACTAAACAAATTTTAAAGCCAATATTAATGACGCCTTATGGAAAAGAAAGTAAAGTAAGATAGAATAAAATAAAATAAACAAAGTAAAGCAAGATTAGTGAAGGCTCAAACAAAAGACACTAAAGATAAGGTAAAAAAAAGCAGTATAACGCAGTACATGAGAATTCTTTACAGTGGGTTTTGGGAAATGTAGAATTATGCAGCTTTACCTTATGACCAAACAGATTAATTCCTTGATTTGAACCTATGACCTCCGAGTCACTCGACAAGTACCTGGTTGTGCTGTGCCTTGGAAGTAAAATGCTAATTAGTTAATGGAGATTAGATACAATGTATAAAGACAGACTAGTTGAAGGAGAATGACTGGAACTTTCTTTTTTCTCCTTCTGTCAATGATAAAAAAGGTCAAGCATAATAATGAAGAGAATCAAGTTATTGAAAAATGGAATATTTTATTTAAATGTCTTGAATCTCCGATATCATCCTTTCCTTCACTGTTTTTGTTATAATTATAGAAACAAAGAGTTGATCCTATATAATCAGGAATAACTAGATTATATATGCATTATTAGGAATATTTTTATTTATTTTCGTATCATATCTTTGTTTAGAGGATATTAAATCTTTTCTATTTATTGTATTGATTCTTTTTTCTCAATATAATAAAGCACCCATGCCGTCACAAAAACACTGTTTCAGCACAATGTTTGTTTCTTAAAATGTAATGTTATTTATTTTATTATTATTTCTTTTGTGGATACCCAGCTTTAGGGTTAGGGTTTAAGGTAAGGACCTCACCTTACTTTGTAAATCCTGCATATACATCAACAAAAAGCAAAGCACTGAATACACTGTATTTCCTCCATATTATTTATTCAAGTCTGTCTTCCCTAGAGTTTAACAATTTTTATATATGTGGAGGACCCTGCTCTATCCCTAAGACGGCTCATTGATGGCTCTCCCCTTTTGTTCAAGTTCTCCTCTAAATGATTTTATCTTTGATGGCTCCAATTACTAACTTACAAAGGAATGTATTCTCTATTACATTCGTCTTATCATTACTACTAAGTTTCCCCCATACAGTTCTTTAGGCATTGCATTTTTAGTTTCTGTATTAAGTCCACTGCCAAATATATGTTTGATTGGTCTATTTTTATAATTGGGCCATCTTCTTTTGAGCATAGTTAGTCATTTTACTAGTGGTTGTGTGACGATGTTGTACTGTTTATGGTTGAATGTATAGCCTGGCAATGGACGTCATAGCATTTTCTTAGCTTTGTAATAGCTGCCAGAATCACCTTGTTCTCATTTGTAGTTCAAGTTCCCTACATTACTGCCATTTCTGAAACAACAAGGATTTATTTTCTTGGAATCTTTCATTGAGTCTTCACTTAATTGAGCTAAATCTGTTATTAAAAGATCTAAAATAACAATGATCAATTCATTATAGAAAAGATATTTTCTCAAAATATGTGGTTGAAGTCATATATTAATAGAGATTATTTCCTTAATTATACCAAATCAAGCGCTAGTTATATGCTTATTTTGCAATTGATCAAATATTATATGGATTTGATACACACACATAACTTTTCTTTATTCATGAACTTCTGATTACTATTTTTGATGTACTTGTTCTTATAGGCTGTAGATGATGAGAGATATATCTTCATGTCTTCTATGCTGGGGTTGCTTGCTGAATATAGTCTTTGGCCTCGTGTTATGAACGCCTCTTCAATATCTAGCTGTGTAAAGGTATGAAATATGTGGTCTTGTATATGATAGGTTAAACATTATAATGCATTGATCTTTGCATGTCCTGTACTCGTGTCATGTCACTTGTTTCATGAATTCTTAAGTGACCTTTGAATGCCAATTTTTTTTTTGAGCTGACGAAAAATTCTTGGACATGGATTAAGAAGATTGAATGATCCTGAGAGCATAAAGCATTCATCCGCTGACTGTTGATATGTATTTGGTGCAGTGTGTATCTTTTTGTTTTCGGAATTTATATTTTGGTACAATATTTGATTTTATAATGGGCAGATTCTGCAATTTAGTTTTTAACAATAGAGAGAAGAGATGCTCAAGGATTGTGTTAATACATCTGCAAGTTGATCATTTGATCCGACAAATTCGATACAAATTTCTATGTGTTATATATTTTTAAGATATTGTTAGTTACAATATCTTATCCTAGTTACAATATTGTGTATTTGGACTTAACCCATATTTTCTGGTATTATTCTTTATTATAAATATATTATCCTATGTGTATTTTCTTCACAAGGGGGAATTAATCCTATACCTAGTTTTCACTATTTTCACACTTTGGATAACAACTTTTCCTGAATAAAATGACAATCAACTTCGATGTGTTTAGTTCTTTCATGGAACACTGGATTGGAAGCAATGTGGAGAGTAGTCTTGTTATCACAATACATTTTCATTAGCTGAATATTACAAAATTTTGATTCTGGTAAGAACGTAAGAACTGTTTTACCCATATAAGCTCACAAGTAAGAGATGACATGCTCTATACTCAACTTCGGTAGATGATCAGACAACAACATTTTGCTCATTACTTTTTCAAGAAATAATATTTCCTCTAAGCAAAACACATTATCTTGTAGTAGAGCATCTATCCATAGGATAACCAACCCGATCAACATCCCAATAACTTAAATTTTGGGTATTCCCTTTATCTTCATAAAGTATTCCTTGCCCTTGAGCTTTTTTGAGATATCTTAGGATGCGAATGACAACATTCGAGTGATCAATATATGGTTTTTGCATGAATTGACACAACACCAGCTGCAAAGGACATTCTGATCTAGTAATAGTGAGATAAATAAGTTTTCTAACCAGTCTTCTATATCTTTCTGGATAAGAAAGCTTGTCCTTGTTCTGCCATTAATTTTTTATTTGGATCCATTGGGTAATTTACTAGTTTACAGTCAGACATATATGTTTCTTTCAGGATATGAAGAGCATAATTTCTTTGAGAAATTACCATTCCTTTGATTGAGCTACTTCAATGATTGCATAGATGCTCCTTTAACTGATGAATTTTAGCAAACATCATTTCTTGTGATAACTATATCATCCACATACTTTATTAAGTATACACATAGAGTTATGACAATAGAAAACAGAGTGGTCTGCCTCGCTGGATTTCAGTCCAAAGGATTGAACAATGTGGCTGAACTTTATGAACCAAGTATGTGGAGATTGCTTGAGACCATAGAGAGAGCGGGATAGCTTACAATTCCTTTAAAACACAATTGAACCTTCCCTTGTGTTTTTCCTATTTTCGAAGCATGTTTCTTTGAGAAAGTTTGGTAACCTAGAGAAGCAAATAACAAGATAGTATCCTATTCTAGTGCAAAAAGATTTATTTTGAGCCCTTGCTCAAGGTATGTGAAGGTTTGGATGAAAGTTATATTTGATGACCTTAAATTAAAGTTTGACATCCCTATACAATTATATTGTGATAATAATTCAGCCATGAACATTATAGTACAACATGATATGACCAAACATCTTAAAATTGACATACATTTCAATAAAGTTAATCTTGATAGAAGTGGTTACAACCTATGTCCCTAAAAGATTTTAGATAGCAGACATACATCTTCACTAAGGGGCTTCTTCAAGGCAGATTTCAAGACCTCTTATTGGGAATGATTGATATTCATTTACCAACTTAAGGGGGAAGTGTTGTAAATAGAGTATTATTAGGATAAAAATATCCTCAATATCTCTATAGTAATTGGAAGAAAAATATTTAGAATCTTCCTATTCATTTAACATTTTTATTATTTTAGAGTTTAATTGTTACAAATAGAGCTGATGGGAATGTAATTCATGTAATTGTGATCAATGAAATAATTCAGTATTTCCTTACACAGTTTAGGTCCATCAACTCAAATGAATGATGACAATTTATATCTCTTCATTACATTGTTCATAATGATGATGAGCATTGGGGGAATGAGTTGGTTTTTGATGATGATCTCTCTCTTAATTGGGCAATTGTTTATGAAGCTTTAGGTGTTAGTGAGCCAATAATTTATACAAGGAGTAAAGCAAACAATAAAAGAAAGCAACCATCCAGTAATGGTATTGGTATGGGATCTTCTCAAGCTTCCAAAAAAGGAGGTGCAACTTTGGCCTCAAAACAAAGCAAGGGCAAAGAGATGATTCAAGTTGTGGGTTGATGATGAATTGGAATTTGATAGTTCTAACTTTGAGTCTGAAAATATTGAAGAGGACGAGGGATATACTTAGATAACATTGAAGATAATTATGTTGGAATTGAGGAAGAGCTAAATGATTAGAAATCTAAGATATTTATCTTATATTTTGTTATTTTAAGTTTTGAACTTGAAATTTGTGGTGTTTTTGATTTGATGTAATTGTTATTTGAATTTCTGGAAATAATATTATTATTAGTTATGATTGTCTCTTTCACTATTCTTGCTTTACACTTATATTTTTTGTATTTTTTTAAACTATCTATCTATCTGTTCCTATCTCGATTTCAAGGATCAAGATCAAGAACGAAGTACTCTTCCTCACCCTTCAATATCAACAAGTTCAATATCAACAAGTACCCGGTATGATTGATTTAGTATTTGCCTATACTGCTTATGAGAGAAGAAGAGAAAGAATGAGTTCTCTCAAAAGCAGTATAGGCAAATACTAAATCAATCATACTGGGTACCGATTGATATTGAAGGGTGAGGAAGAGTACTTTGTTCTTGATCTTGATCCTTGAAATCGAGATAGGAACACTTTCTATCTACCTATATATATATATATATATATATATATATATATATATATATATTTTTATATAGGATTTTTGGGGTCCCCTAAATTTTCCATTGTTCGATATCTAGTTCTTGATAACACGTTATGGTCCCCTACATTGGGGTCCCCTTAATTCTTTTAGATATTCTAAATTTTTTTATTGGTCCTTGTCCAGCATTTACATGATCAATTACAATGGAGGATTCGAAGTTCACATGTAAGTTTCTGCACTTTTGATGATTCACTACCGGTCTTCAGCATTATAATTTGTGTCACTATCTTGGCTACATCCTTGTGAAAAGCAGTGTTAGAAATCTCTACTGAAAATTATAATATCACATGTTCATAGTGTAGAAACGGATGCTATACATAAAACATTGTTCACATTGTTGATTACATGTTCCTTGCTTCATAAATTTTAGGCAGTCTTCATATCTAGAGGTTTCTTTACATAAATATGTGCTTTTACTGTATTCTCATTTATTTTTCCACCTAGTTATTCATTTTAATATTTGTTTCCATTATATGGGTGATTAAATATTTCTTGACGTGCATACTTTCAGTCGCATTATTGATTTATCATTATAGCTCCTTTTGGTTCATGCTTTGGTTTTAAGTGAAGTCTCTATTTGATTTTGTCAATTTGCAGTCAATGGTTGATTGATTATTTAAAAGATAGTGGCTACTCTTTTTGGACAGGATAGAATTGGAGAGTTGAGCTCTGTGCTAGAAACCCGTGCTGATAACGGTAATCATGTTGTTGAAAGTCCAGGTTCTGGAAATTTGACAAGTCACAATCATAATGATTTCATGGTACTATTGGCATGTAATTTTCTTTCATGCTTTGTCCTTATACTTTTTGTGTTTGTCATCTTATATTTTTGTTTTTGTCCTCATTAATTATAATTTAACTTAAATTCAGTTTCAGCATAACTTCTCCCAACAAAATCTTATCGGTAATGAACAAACTCATCAGTCAACAAGCAATATGGCAGGATATATGCACCCAGCACTTAATGCAGATGTAAACTGGTCTATCAAAGCATTCAACTATCAGCAGATTTCTAAGGCTGATAGGTTCGTATTGTTTGTCCACTTGTGATGTTTACTAGTGAATATACCTTAACTGTCAATGGTTAGGAGCAACGTGTAGCATGGCATCTTGAGCTGTAGTTGTGGGTCTGCAAACACTCATGGCCATCTCGTATTCTTTTAGTTCCATCGGCAGTCTGAAAAGATTATTGGAAAATGGTCAAGAAATTTCGACTGGTGGTTTTTTGACCTAATATGATGGGAAATGTTTACTTCTATTTTACCATTTGTCTATCTGCACTTTCAACTTTGACAGACACATTTACACACACAATAGAAAAGAGGAACCAACTTGACTATTTGATCTAACTTGAATGTTCGTGATCAGAAGTTTTTTTTTAAGGTGACAGCTATTTAGAGAAGTAATGTGACTTTATAATTTTATGTTGATCATACTGTATGATCCTATGGTTGGATTTGTTCAGGGAGGTATTCCCGCATGGTTCAATTGATAAAGTTGGAGTGCAGGACAAAAACATGGAAAGAAATTTTGTTAATGTCAACATGTATCAACCTCAACCTGAACTGGATGAGACAGCTTCGTCTGTTTCTGAGGGTAACTCATGTTTTTTATTTTAATATATATATATATATATATATATATATATATATATATATATTATAATATATATTATATCTTTTTGTACTGACGACTGATATTTCTAGATGGCCCTGGCATTGAGAATTTTCAAATTTCTGGTGATGCTATTCCGGGAGAAAAGCTTCTTGGATGTGGATATCCAGTTCGTGGAACTTCTCTTTGTATGTTTCAGGTGAATTATCTTTCCATTAATTTTGAAAACTTGGCATATCGTCCATAATTTCCATCTCTATTATTTACTGATATCGCCATTATTCTTGGCTTCAAACCAGTGGGTTCGGCATCTTGAGGATGGCACTAGACACTACATTGAAGGTAGATTGGATTTATACCTCTGGTCATTTATGTTTGGAATTTTATGCCTGTTTTCTTAGTGGACTGTTCTAATAGAAGTTTTAACATAAACATGATAATTGCTTTTCATCTATGTTTTTCTTGAATCAGGAGCCACAAATCCAGAGTATGTAGTTACAGCTGATGATGTTGATAAATTGATAGCAGTTGAGTGTATTCCAATGGATGATAAAGGCCGTCAGGTTTGAAATAAATTAGTTACATGCCCAGTCTGTCATATATGTTGTGTATGTTATTTGATATACTTATTGCCATATCTATGGATGCTATAAATGCATCGAGTTTTATTATTTTATATTAGGATATGCTTGTTGGATAAGACTTCGCTATCATGTTGCAAAAGCAAAATATGGAATTTGTGTTTCAATTTTGAACCTATATTAGTCTTCTACGCTAAAGTTTTGTGATTCTATATTTATAGAAGAAAATTACATCAGAAATATTTATATAAGTTAATGCTGACAGCTCATAAGTATAACATATAACAATTTTCCAATACAACTACTAACTACCTACAGTAAATATCCATTCTAACAACTACCTATATTTAATACATATTCTAATTCTAACACTCCCCTTAAACTGAAGCATACAAATTGTATGTATCATGTTAAGAACAAATAAATTCAATTTGAGGTTCCTTTAGAGATTTTGTGAACACGTCTACAAGTGGATCATTGGATCCGACAAATACCGTACAAATTTCTTTGGACAACAACTTTTCTTAGATTGAATGGTAGTCTAGTTCTATGTGTTTAGTCCTCTCGAATTGGAAGTAATGCAGAGAGAAACTTGGTTATTGTTGAGAATAAAGAAGATAGGGATTGAGATTAATCTCCCTTGTGTATAAACCACACATAGGGTAATCTATTTATAATAGAGAGAGGTACAAGTAAAAAAAGTAACTGAAAATAAAAAGATTAAATA
>Ga0214543_1008079_pt1 | contig 17506 bp, 8 predicted proteins | sample CNSS2metaG_FD_160094 | JGI IMG/M metagenome (GOLD analysis project Ga0214543, IMG submission 160094) | Root nodule microbial communities from cowpea collected in UCLA plant growth center, Los Angeles, California, USA - CNSS2 | ecosystem: Host-associated > Plants > Roots > Nodule | place: USA... | reverse complement strand
CATAAATAAAAATATATATATGTGTGTGTGTATATATATATATATATATATATATATATATATATATATATATATATATATATATATATATATATATATATATATAACACTGAAAATAATTGCAGAACAACGCACCAATTACACAATGCTAAGTAATATCAACTAACCCATCACATAAAATGACACTCTAGACTCAATTATCCGGATCTAGACATTGATGTATGATTCTTTGTGATTTTTGTCCTTGTGGTGGCCTCTTCTACCTGTAGAGTCATTCAATGGGTTTCACCCTACCACACAAGGTTAGTCCCTTTAACCATCATAAGAACCCTGGGGTTGTTCTTAAAGAAAGGACCTCCTGTCTCTCTCACCACATGACTCATTCCACTCTACATGAGTCTTGAATGAGCATTAGAGTGTCAGGATAAACCTCAGTACTGACTCCTTACATCAATGAACACACAACTAATTAAATCAAATAGGATTTTCCCATGGAATATCCTATATTCTCACACAAGCATTTGAAAACACATATTAAAAACCATACAACATATGTCTCTCTTGGAAAATAACTAATTCTTATAATTTTTATCCAATCCAAATTAAACACATTATGCAAACAATTTGTGATTTTAGAAACAAAACTGCAGCTTGTATAAAGCTCTAAAAAATTTGTATTTACATTCAAATTAAAGATGATTGAATAGAGAAAGTTATGCACCAAAAAGCAACAAAGGTCAATGTTGTCAACAACTAAAACTACAGGGACCTTGCGATAAAAACTGCTCTCACCACAGACCTCTGATTCAAGATCCAATCGGTCAAAGTCAAGAACTATGTGTCTAGGATCAGCTGTTAAAATTTCAGCTCGATCCAACGGTAAAAAAGTAGGAACCTTCATTTTACGAAAAGTGTGCAGTGTAGGAAAATGAGTAGCACCACACCATATGCTTCTTGGTTGTGAGATTTTGACTTGTCCCACTGCACAATTTGGTATCTTGCACTTTTATCTTCTCAAACTCATTTCAAAGTGGTTTATAGATGATACCAAACTGAACAAATGCAACAATCAATATCTCTTATTCCAATTGCATTCTAAACTACCTAAAATTCTCTAACCCATAGATACCCAAACATGAAATTCATCCCCATTCAATGCAATCATCAATCAAACATACTCAGCACATTCCAGAACGAAAATAAGTAAAATCCATTTCAAAGAAAAAGAAGGAGTTTTAGCTTCCCTTACCTTGACAGATGCTAACCCAAGAACAAGCCCCAAAAGAAAAGAAACGAAAGGGAGCATGAGTTTAGAATTCTACTTACACGGAGGATAACATTCAGTAAGCTCAAGGGAGGATCTTGTTGTACCCTAGCAAAGCTTCTGTTTCAGACAAGGGAGAAAAGAGGTGGACTATTTTTGGAAAGGAGACAAAAATGAGAGTTAGTGGCTGGAAATGGGGGTTCTAGAGGTCCCTAGTGGGTTGACCTTGGGCCCTCTATTAAGGCTAGACCCAAAGCCTTTTTAAATAAAAAAGGGGGTCTTACATATAGAATATCTCATGTATATTAATAGATTCATATAATATGTCTGTAAACAAACTATTCTAATGTATATTGTTAGACTCATTTAATCAAAGTATGAAAAAATTCATCTAATGTGTTGCAAGACTCATTTAATTAGTGTATGAATAGACTCACCTAATGCGTATTTTTAAACTTTTCTAATTAATGCATGTAATGACTTGTTTTAGAGAGACAATTTTTATAAAGCAGTGTAAATCATAAAAACATAAAATGAAAAAATGAAAAAAATAATATAAAATTTATAATGTGAATATAAGCTATTCTTTAATAATCTATAACAATATATAAAGAAGTTTCTCTCTTTTGTGTCTACATTTTAAAATATAAATTTTACCCTTTAAAATATAATTATTTATTAAATTTTTAAAAATTGACCGTTACTTCTACAAATATGTTTATAAAATCACATATCTATGCTATTCTCTTTTTCTCTATTTATCAACGGTTATTCTCTCATCTTTTATAATATATTTCACTTTATTTTTAATAAATATAATTTTATTTTATATATTAACTTCATAAAATTACATTATCATCAGCTACTAATATAATATCACGTATATTTAAAAAATGCGTACACAAAGGCGCGACAGTGCCTATCTGTATCAACAATTATTCTCTCATCTTTTCTTATATATTTCACTTTATTTCTAATAAATATAATTTTATTTTATATATTAACTTAAAAACATTATATTAATATAAAATCATGAATATTTAAAAAATACATACACACAACGCCTGTGTATACGCTAGTTTATTATAAGACCAATTAATTAGAAGTTATAAAAGATAAAATAAAAAATAAAAAAATAGTATAGGATAATTAGTTTTAAAATAAAATAAATTTAATGCACCTATTTGTGGCAGCAAAATAAACATAAATAAAAAAAAATAAAAAATAAAATAAATGATAAGAAAAGCAAAATAACTTTCATGTAAATTGTGCCAGTAAAATAAATATAAATACAAAAGAAATTAAAGTAACTCACTATTACATCAACAAAATAAAGTGGATAATAAAACAAAAATTCTTAGTCGCTTCTTTTCTTATATTGTAATACATAATAAATCTTGTGCACATGTAGCGGCATAATAAATATAAATAAAAAAAATTGAAAAATAAAATAAATTCACAAAAAAATAAAATAACTTCTATGCACATGTGACAACAAAATAAATATAAATAAAAAGGAAATTAAAAATATTAAATGACTAAAAAACAAACTTTTAGAACACTTGTCAACGAAATAAAAATGATAATAAAGAAAATTTCCTAATATCTTTTTTTTATATTATAATAGAAATAAATGGTAAAAAAGTAAAATAATTTCTATCCACATGTGGCAACAAAATAAATATAAATAAAAAACAAATTAAAAATTTTCAATGATAAAAAGACTAACTTTTACTGCTAAAAAAATTTAATATTTTCTGCCAATTTTATTTTGTAGGAAATACTTATAAATTTTGTTATGAAAATAAATTTGCAAGAAATTACTACCAATTTTTTTAAAATATTTTGTAGGAAATATTTACGAATTTTATAATTTTGTAGGAAATAATTATTTACAAGGAATTACCTACCAATTAAGTTTCTTAGAAAGAATAGCAAAAAGCACTATTTTCTTGCAAACTTTTTTAATAAATTTGAAAGAAAAATCTCATGTAATATGAAAATTTCTAGTAGTGTTTTAGGACACCTGACAACAAAAGAATAATAATAATAAAGTAGATTTCTCAGTATCTTTCTTTTCTTATATTATAATAAAAAGATAAAATAAAAAAATGAAAAAGATGGTATAAGAATTTTATTTAAATAAAAGCTATTCTTTAATAATTTATCAAATGACAAATTCATTAGAAGTTATACAAGAATAAAATTAAGAATAAAAATAATATTATAAGCAAATTAGTTTTAAAAATAAAATTAATTCTATGCACATGTGACACCAAAATAAACATAAATTAAAAAATTAAAAAGATAAAATAAATTAATAAGAAAAGTAAGATAACTTTCATGTAAGGTGTGACAACAGAATAAATATAAATAAAAAAGAAATTAAAAGATCAAATGACTAAGAAACTAATTTTTAAGAATATTGTCAACAAAATAAAACGGCCAATAAAGCAAATTTTCTAGTATTTTTTTTTTATATTTTAATAGAAATAAATGGATAAAAAGTAAAATAACTTTCATGCACATGGACAACAAAATAAATATAAATAAAAAAAAAATTAAAAATGTCAAATGACTAAAAGAGTAATTTTTTGGACACTTGCTAAGAAAATAAAATAAGTAATAAAATAAATTTTTAGTATCTTCTTTTCTTATATTATAATAGATAATAAAATAAAATAAATCTTATGAACATGTGACAATAAAATAAATATAAATAAAAAAATAAAATAAAATTATAAAAAAGTAAAATAACCTCAATACACACGTGACAATAAAATAAATACAAATAAAAAAATAAAAAATGTCAAATAATTAAAAGATTAAATTTTAGAACACCTTACAATAAAATAAAATGGGTATTAAAATACATTTCTTAATATCTTCTTTTCTTATATTATAATAATAGAAGTTTTAGAAATACATATCATGAATTAAATTGATTAAAAAAATAATTTCAAAATTGACATTTTAGAAATTGATATAAAGATTTTAAATTTGTGAAAATAATAATTCTATTTAAGAACTAAAGTCATAATTTACTATATATTGAAAGTTAGAGTGGAGATATATTGCTATATTTACCGTAAATCAGATTAAAAACAAATTTATTGGATAAAATAATAAAATAATTTTTAGAGAGACAATTTTTTATATGGTAGTGTAAATCATAAAAAGATAAAATTGAAGTTGAAAAAAATAGTAGTGAAAAGTTATAATTTAAATCTAAGCTATTCTTGAATAATTTATTAAATAACCAATTAATTAGAAGTTATAAAAGAATAAAATTAAGAATAAAAAAAGTAGTATAGGCAAATTAGTTTAAAAATAAATTAAATGGATAAAAGAGTATAATAAATTTTATAAATACGTGACAACAAAATAAATATAAATAAAACAAATAAATAAAACAGGTAAAATAACTTCATGCATATGTGACATCAAAATCAATATAAATAAATAATACATTAAAAATGTAAAACGATTAAGATACTAATTTTTAAAACACTTATCAACTAAATACGATGTGTAGTAAAGCAAATTTTCTAGTATATCTTTATATTATAATATAAATAAATGGATAAAATATAAAATAACTTCTACACACGTGTGAAAATAAAATAAATATAAATATAAATAAAAAAATTAAAAATGTGAAATAATTAAAAAACTAACTTTTAGATATTTGTCAACAAAATAAAATGAATAAGAAATAAATTTCTTAATATCTTTTGTTCTTATATATTGTAATATATAATAGAAATAAATGAATAAAAAGTAAAATAATTTGCATTCACATGTGACAACAAAATAAATATAAATAAAAAAGAAATTGAAATATCAAATAATTAAAATACTAATTTCTAGAACATCAGTCAACGAAATAAAATAGATAATAAAATAAACTTTTTAGTATCTTCTTTACTTATATAGCAAAAGATTATAAAATATTAAAAATTAATAAAATATAACTATTTTATGTATATGCTCTTTTATAATTTTAATATAGACTTAATAATATTTTTATCAAAATAAGTATAGTAATAATATTTTTTTAAATACATATTATTCTAGTATAATGAGAATTTCTTTTTACAATTTTTATGGGGTACACGATTTCAATCGTTTTTTATTTTTCATTCTAAGATTTGTTAACCAACTTTTTCGCTTTCAATGAAATATTTTTATTGCATAATTATAACAAGTAATAAAAAAAAGTATATTATTAGTGTTGCAATTTTTTTAAAATATTTTATAAAAACTTTGTTTATTTTATGTTTAGTTATTAGTTTTCATTATAATAATAATTATATTAAATATTTTTAATTATACTTTTACTATTTGCAATTATTATAAAAACATATTTACGTACACTACAAACAAATCATTAGATAGCAATCAAATTTAAAGATCAAAACAATTAATCATTATAATGACAAAGTTAAACGATAATTTTATAAATTAAAAAGTTAGTAGTGTTTTGGGATAATTTTTATTATAAATAAAAAATTATAATTAATTTATGAATTAAAGTTTACATCAACCTCTAATTTTAGCTATTATGTGATATTCCTTTTAACTTTTCAGTTAGAAACAAACCACCATACCTCATCTTTCTCATCTTTCCTGCTCCCCAATTTTCTCCCAATCTCTCTTCTCAAATTCTGCCATCTCACTGTCTGTCCGTTTCATGTTCAAATTCTGGAAGGACCAACCCAATAGGACCCTCAACAGCTTCCTCCTTCGGCTTCCTTTCTCCTAGGTAGGTTTCATCTTTATTTGGGTTCAATTCCAACTAGAATTCACTAGTTAACCTCTAAATTATGGGTCTGATTGTGTAATTCTTCATTCTCCATGTCTTGGTGATGGTTTCGCCTAGGCGAGCAACTCTCACCTGAGCGAAAATACCAGAAACTCACCCCTGATGCTGCGCGAGGTCTCGCCTAGGCGAGCTGGTTTTGCCTGAGCGAGAGTCAATCTCGTCTAGGCGAGACAGCTTAGCCTGAGCGAGAATTCACTCAGATTTTGGGGTTACTCTCTGTTTGGAGTCTCGCCCAGGCGAAAGTGACTTGCCTAAGCGAGACAACTCTCTAGCTTAGGCGAGATTCTCTAGCTTGAGCGAGATTCACTACAGAATTTGAGTTCCTTCCCTGTTTTTGATTAAATGAAGTTGTGCTAATTGGATTGATGTGATAATGGCCTATCTTGTATGTGAGTTTTATGCATGATAGTCAGTGTGATGGAATTGTGTGAAATTGGTCTGTATGAGAATGTGGTGGAATTAGGATTTTAAGGGAAATTCTAAAGATGATGGTTTTAGTGAATGTAAGGACATGATGACTTAAATTGGTGGTATCCTGACGCTCCTATAACCATTAAGACTCATATAGAGCATAATGGATTATGTCGGGAGGAGTAGCAAGAGGTCCTAGTCTATGGACCCGATCCGTCATAGACGAGAAGGGGGCTTACCCTGGGAGTGGTTGGGTGAATACCCCTTGTGCCCAAAACTCTGCAGAGTTTAGGAACCGTCACTGGTGCAAGCCACCAAGAGCTCCAATGTCACTTACATAATCCGGATATCGAGTCTAGAATGGTGATGGTGTGTTATGATTGTGGTGATTTGAACAATTCTAATAATTATGTGATAGATCTTGATTAATGCTTAACTATTAAATTGTATGATTCCTTCTTATTTAAGTTAGCTTACCCTTCTTGCATATGTTTGTTCTGTGTGTCTTTCTATTTTGCAATGATCGCCCTTAATGATTGGCGTGAGCGGCTAAAAATGCAGGTAAGGATACACCCCTCCTGGACAGGAGTTGAGTGGTGTTTGGACGCTTTCAGCAGTAGCTTTCACCTTTAGTTTTGCTTAGATGTTTTGGGCGTTTTGTAACCCTTTTCTAAGTGTAGGCTATATGTATAGGCAGTACATGTATAGTTATTTTGAGGATGACTGTATTGATACCTTATACCGGCCTATTCCTATCATCTGCTTTTGAATTATCATAATTTAATGTTTTGTTTGATAGCATAAAAACTATTAAAACGGGATGTTACATTTTTGGTATCAGAGCAGTGGTTCCTTTAGGATCTGTAGGTGTGAGCTTGCTTAGTTTCTGTTGTGTGTTCCTTGTAACGTCTTTGGCATGGTTGTGGTACCTGTTGACTAATCTGATGGTTCCTAGGCCTCCTCCTCCTCCTATCCCAAACCCAGATAATCCTCATTTGGTGGGAGCAATCGAGGCGATGATCGCAGCCATGCAGCAGCAGAATGCTAACATGGTGAATCAACAAAACCTAGCCTTGCAACAGATGGAGTCTGCAAGACTACCAGCAGAGGCGACTCAGCAGATGCACTTGGAAGCCCTGCATCAGATAGGAGAAAATCGCTCAGCCGCTAGTTCTTCCCAAGATTCACTACCACGAGTGCAAGAGTGGAGTTTAGAGGATTTCCAACAACATCATCCATCCCGCTTTGATGGCAAGGTTAGCCCGGATGGAGCCGACCAGTGGATGCGGGACATGGAACGAATCTATGATGCAAAGAGATGTCTTGTAGAGAACATATTAGCATACACTGAGTATCTTCTTGCTGGAGAGGCTGTGCATTGGTGGTCCAACATGAAGATGATGTTGGAAGATAGCAGGGAACCCATCACTTGGGAGCTGTTCAAGAAGAAGTTCTATGCTGAGTACTTTCCAGATAGTGTGAGGTACGTAAAGGAGGTTGAGTTCTTGCAGCTGATGCAAGGAGACATGTCAGTGTCAGAGTACGCTGAAAAATTTAAACACTTGGGCAGATTCCACACCTTAAAGATGGCAGAAGACTAGCAGTGTGGGACATTTGAGAATGGGTTGAGAGGTGATCTCAAACTCATGGTGGCTCCACTCTCTATCAAAGAATTCCCTGTCTTGGTAGAGAAGGTAAGAGTAATGGAGAAACTTAAGGCTGAAGTTGAAGCTTAGTAGAGGTCTTAACAGAAGGTGGGAGGACCATCTGGGTCCACGAGCAGACACGACGACAGGAGGAAGCCATACTCTAGGCCTCAACCTCAGGGGCCTAGGAAGTTCTCACATCAGCCTTAGCAGTCCCGGCCTTCGAGGCCACAGTGCTTTCATTGCGGGGGGCCCCATCTGAGGAATGCCTGCCCCCAGCTCTCTGGCAGGAGGACATGCCATAGATAGGAGGGCCACTTCATCAAGGATTGCCCAGCTAGTAGGAGTACAGTGTCGAGACCTTCATCACAACATCAACCACATCAGACGAGGGGAGGTGCGAGATCACAGGCAGCTGGTCGGGTGTATGTTGTGACGGGTGCAGAGGCAGTTGGATTAGGTAACCTCATCATTGGGTCGTGTATGATAGCTGGTAGGAGCTTGCATGTTCTGTATGATTCTAGAGCGATACATTCCTTTGTGTCAGAATCTAGAGTGGTAGAGTTGGGTCTTCTGGTGAAAGAGCTCCAATATGACCTGGTGGTGTCCACACTTGCTTCTGGGTTAGTCAGAACCTCGACCGTGTGTGCTAGGTGTAAGTTCGAGGTTGAGGGGCGCAAGTACAGGTTAAACCTCATCTGTTTACCCTTGGAGGGGCTAGATGTCATATTGGGAATGGATTGGCTATCTGCCAATCACATTCTCATTGACTGCAACGAGAGGAAGGTGTTGTTTCCTACCTTGGAAGATGAAGACCTGTTGATGTCCTCACAGCAGGTGGACAAGGCAATGAAGGAAGGATCTTAGTGCTTCTTGATTCTGACTCAACTGTCTATTGAGACTGAAGGCGGATACATGGAGACACCTATGGTAGGAGACTTCTCAGATGTGTTTCCTGAGGACGTGCCTGGTTTACCCCCTTCTAGGGAGATTGAGTTCTCCATTGATCTGGTGCCGGGAGCAAGACCAGTGTTTATAACACCCTACAAAATGGCTCCTACTGAGCTAGTGGAGTTGAAGAAACATATTGAAGAGCTGCTAGAAAAACAGTTTATCAGGCCTAGTGTATCACCCTGGGGAGCGCCAGTGTTACTAGTTAACAAGAAAGATTGCAGTTCTAGACTCTATGTGGATTACAAGCAACTGAATAAGTTAACCATCAAGAATAAGTACCCTCTGCCAAGAATTGACGACTTAATGGATCAGTTGCACGGTGCTACAGTGTTTTCCAAGATTGATCTGAGATCAGGATACCATCAAATTCGAGTCAAATCTGATGATGTACAGAAGACCGCTTTCAGGTCTAGGTACGGCCATTATGAGTATGTAGTGACGCCGTTTGGTGTGACTAACGCCCCCGCCTTGTTCATGGACTACATGAACAAAATCTTCAGGCCATTCCTAGACAAGTTTGTGGTGGTTTTTATCGACGACATCTTGATATACTCCCGAACTCATGAAGAGCATGCGGAACATTTGAGAACAGTTCTGAGCATACTGAGAGAGAAGCAATTGTATGCAAAGCGGTCGAAGTGTGAGTTCTGGATGACTTCAGTGCAGTTCTTGGGGCACATGATCTCCGCTCAGGGAATATCAATGGATCCTTCTAAGGTGGAAGATGTGTTAAAATGGGAGCGCCCTAAGTCAGTGACTGAGATAAGGAGTTTTGTGGGGCTGGCGGGCTATTATAGGAGATTCATTGAGGGATTCTCAAAGATAGTGGCACCCTCGCTAACTCGTAAAGACCAACCTTTTGCTTAGACCGACCGGTGTCAAGAGAGCTTCCTAGAGCTAAAGCAAAAGTTGGCTAGCGCGCCAATGTTAGTGATTCCAGATACCGGTAAACCCTTTGAGGTTTACTGTGATGCCTCCCATCAGGGATTGGGATGTGTTCTGATGCAAGACCGAAGAGTGGTGGCATACGCCTCACGGCAGTTGAAGAATCATGAGAAGAACTACCCCACACACGACTTGGAGTTAGCAACGGTGGTGTTTGCACTAAAGATCTAGAGACACTATCTATATGGTGCACAGTTCCAGGTTTTCAGTGACCATAAGAGTTTGAAGTACCTGTTTGACCAGAAAGAGTTAAACATGAGGCAGAGACGGTGGATGGAGTTCTTGAAAGATTTTGACTTCGAGCTGTTGTACCATCCGGGAAAGGCGAATGTGGTGGTCGACGCCTTAAGCAGAAAAACGGTTCACACATCTTATATGATGGTCAGGGAGTTAGACTTGGTGGAACAGTTCAGAGACATGTAGTTGCAGGTGGTTTTAGGTGAGGGAGTCATTAGATGTAACCATCTCGCGGTGTCTAGTGATTTCCTTACCCTGATAAAAGAGAGGCAACTATTTGACCCCAAGCTACAGAGGACGGTAGAGTTGCTTGGCACCGAGAAGGCCAAAGACTTCATGATAAGAGGTGATGGGGTGTTGAGATTCAGAGGTAGGGTTTGCATACTTGAAGACTTAGAGCTGAAAGGTATGATTCTTGAGGAAGGGCACAAGAGCCGTTTTAGCATGCACCCAGGCATGACTAAAATGTATCATGACCTGAAAGAATCCTTCTGGTGGTTGGACATGAAGCAAGATGTTGCTCGGTATGAGTCATCATGCTTAACATGTCAGAAGGCTAAGGCAGAGCATCAGAGACCGGGATGGATGCTACAACAGCTTGAGATACTAGAGTGGAAATGGGATAGCATTGCTATGGACTTTGTCACCCATTTACCACGAACCGTGAGGAGCCATGATGCTATATGGGTTATAGTAGACCGTCTGACCAAGAGTGCCCACTTCCTAGTAGTAAACTTGAGGATGTCCATGGCGAAGCTGGCGCAATTGTATATCAGTGAGATCGTGAAGTTGCATGGTGTGCCATCGAGTATAGTCTCTGATAGAGACCCACGATTCACCTCCCGCTTCTGGCAAACGTTGCAGGATGCTATGGGTAGTAGATTGGCTATGAGCTCCGCTTATCACCCTCAGACTAATGGGCAGTTCGAGAGAACAATCCAGTCTCTTGAGGATCTCTTGCGGACGTGCGTGCTTGACCATCTGGGTGCGTGGGATGAGGTCCTGCCTTTGGTGGAGTTTACATATAATAACAACTTTCATGCCAACATTGGCATGGCGCCTTATGAGACCCTCTATGGCAGGAGATGCAGGATGCCTTTGTGCTGGTACTAAGATGGGGAATCAGTGGTGGTGGGACCAGAGCTTCTGAGGCAGACTACTGAGAAGGTCAAACTCATACAAGAAAGAATGAAAGCATCTCAGAGTAGACAGAAATCCTGTGCTGATCAGAGGAGAAGACCCTTGGAGTTTGAACTAGGGGACCATGTCTTCTTGAGAATTACCCCGACTACTGGTGTGGGAAGGGTAATTCGCTCGAAGAAGTTGTCTCCTAAGTTCATTGGTCCATACCACATTCTGAGAAGGATTGGACCAGTGGCATATGAGATCGCCCTACCTCCTCCTTTGTCCAACCTCCACTCAGTGTTTCACGTCTCATAGCTCTAGAAGTATATGCCTGACCCTTCCCATGTGCTTGAGGTGGAAGATTTGTAAATTAGAGGAGTTCTTATAGTGGAGGTTCAGCCCGTTGGTCTAGGAGATATCCTGACGAGGCAGCTTAGAGGGAAGTCCATCAGTCTAGTCCAGGTCATTTGGGACAAGAGGACAGGTGATTCCACTTGGGAATTAGAGGAAGACGTGAGAAAGTCATATCCGCACTTGTTCTCTAGTAAGTCTCAATTTTCGGGTTGAAAATTTTTGTTGTTGGGGAGAATGTGATACCCCTTTTAACTTTTCCCTCTCTCAATTAGAAACAAACCACCATACCTCATCTTTCTCATCTTCTCTGCTCCCCAATTCTCTCCCAATCTCTTTTCTTAAATTCTGCCATCTCACTGTCCACCCGTTTCATGCTCAGATTCTGGAAAGACCAACCCAACAAGACCCTCAACAGCTTCCTCCCTCGACTTCCTTTCTCCTAGGTAGGTTTCATCTTTATTTGGGTTTAATTCCAACTAGAATTCACTAGTTAACCTCTGAATTATGGGTCTGATTGTGTAATTCTTCATTCTCCATGTCTTGGTGATGGATCCTCTTAGGTTAAACTGAAATTTCTACTCTGTTGCAATTTACTTGACTCCATCAAACTAAATTCTTGGCAAAAAGGTAAGGGAAGCTAACCTCTCACTCTAATTTCGCAAAGGAATCGTTGATTAGGGTTAGAATTGCATGAATTGTGTGTTGATTGATGAGTATGAAAAATTGTGTGTGATGAATTTCGAGTGTGGCATGAACTATGTGGTTTGCATGTGAAAACAGATTGGAATTTTGATGGTTTCGCCTAGGCGAGCAGCTCTCGCCTCAGCAAAAATACCAGAAACTCACCTCTAATGCTGCGCGAGGTCTCGCCTAGGTGAGCTGGTTTCGCCTGAGCGATAGTCAATCTCGTCTAGGCGAGACAGCTTAGCCTGAGCGAGAATTCGCTAAGATTTGGGGTTACTCTCTATTTGGAGTCTCGCCCAGGAAAAAGTGACTCGCCTAAGCGAGACAACTCTCTAGCTTAGGCGAGATTCTCTAGCTTGAGCGAGATTCACTGCAGAATTTGAGTTCCTTCCCTGTTTTTGATTAAATGAAGCTGTGCTAATTGGATTGATGTGATAATGGCCTATCTTGTGTGTGAGTTTTATGCATGATAGTCAGTGTGATGGAATTGTGTGAAATTGGTCTGTATGAGAATGTGGTGGAATTAGGATTTCAAGGGAAATTCTAAAGATGATGGTTTTAGTGAATGTAAGGACATGAGGACTCAAATTGGTGGTATCCTGACGCTCCTATAACCTTTAAGACTCATATAGAGTATAATGGATTATGTCGGGAGGAGTAGCAGGAGGTCCTAGTCTATGGACCCAATCCCTCATAGACGAGAAGGGGGCTTATCCTGGGAGTGGTTGGGTGAATACCCCTTGTGCCTACAACTCTGCATAGTTTGGGAACCGTCAAAGGTGCAAGCCACCAAGAGCTCCAATGTCACTTACAAAATTCGGATATCGAGTCTAGAATGGTGATGGTGTGTTATGATTGTGGTGATTTGAACAATTCTGATAATTATGTGATAGACCTTGATTGATGCTTAACTATTAAATTGTACGATTCCTTCTTATTTAAGTTAGCTTACCCTTCTTGCATATGTCTGTTCTGTTGGTATCGCGCAACGAAATGTTTAAGCATTTGGACAAAAACCAAGAGGAGGGTGAATTGGGTTCTTAATAAAAATTGTGCTTTTAATATTTTCCCTTTTAATATCAAAGATCAATTAAAATTCTTTCCTTTATTTTCTAATAAACACAATAAAATAAAGAGAGTAGAGAAGAGAAAATTGCACAAAGTATTTATACTGGTTCGGATCAAAAGACCCTACGTCCAGTTGTTAATCTTTCAAAAACGAGATTAACTAAATCACTAAAATAAACCAAACTTACAATCAATGATAAGAAAGATTAGGGTTTAGAAAACACCTCTCTTGAATCACACAAGAGATGAAGACACCTCCCTTGAAATCCACAAGGGATGAAAACACCTTCCTTGAATCACACAAGGAATGAACACCTCCTTTGAATCCCACAAAGGATGATCGGCTTCTCCTAGCAACAGCAGCAGCACTCAATCACTCAAGATCCCACTTGATGAAAGTTATCGCTCTACCCACACTAGGTTTTTCAAAGCCTTCCCACAGAGAGTTCTCAAGTACTCAAACTTCTCTAACTTCTGTATTTGATAATGAAAGCCTACCACTCTATTTATAGAAGCCTATTTAGAAATTAGGTTAAGAATATGAAAAGTTAAGTCGCAACTGCCATAAATAATCGATTATCATAAGTGATAATCGATTATCACAGAAACTTTTATGAAAATATTTTTCTTGCTGTGATAATCTATTATCAGTCAGGATAATCTATTATCAGCAGGTGATAATCGATTATCAGCAGTGATAATCGATTATTCCAGAGGCTTTTCTCAAAAATCAGTTTTAATTGAGATAATCGATTATCACTAAGAATAATCGATTATTCCAGTGAGTTTTGCAAATATATAAAATTCTCTTAGTGTTCTACTACATGGGTTTTGCCTTTTGACTCTTGACATACTAATTTAACTATTTCAAATAACATACACATATTACAAAACCTAAATAACTAAACCCATAAGTCTTCAATGTATCTCTTGAATCGAAGCATTCTTTTAAGTCTTCAACATTTTTCCATGCATCATCATCAAGTCTTCCATACTTCTTCATAAGTCATCATCATCATCAAAACTCCTTATTGGAGGAAGATGTTCATCTTCTTCTTTTTGTCAACAATCTCCCCCTTTTTTATGATGATCAAAAATTGATGAAGGCTTGTGATATGTCCTGTTCTTAATAAATAACTTAAGAGAAAAGAGTAGTTAATCCAAATAAAAGATAATTAATTTTTCTCTCCTTTTTAAAACATAAGGTATTACAAGATATCAATAAACACATATCTTCCCTTTAAATAGGTACAACTTATCACAAGATAATAACACAAATATATCTCCCCCTTTTTGATCATAATAAATAATGAATTCTTTAGACAACTCCCCCTAAATCAGATAACTTAAGTTCCCCTTAAAAATATTGTTTAAGATATAAAACTCCTCCTACATGTAATATTTCTCCTTTTTGATACAAACATTTCAAGAACAAATACTCCCCCTTAATCAAAGACTCCCCCTAAATGAAAGAGAGACTCTAAAGATTAAAAAATATGGGTTTAAAGAAGGAAATGTTATATTAACAAAATGAACTCCAACATTTAATTTGCATTTATGAAGTACCTAGTTGTTGCTCATGGTCTAAATTTTTGAAAAGCTCATTCAAACGGTAAAAAAATTGAAAATATGCGTCCTACTATGCAAGATAATCGATTATCAGCTTAAGATAATCGATTATTGGTTGATATCCACGAACAAGAATTTCCAAATTTGCTGATAATCGATTATCACCTGAGATAATCGATTATCCCAGCGGAGTTATTCGGAAAACACTGAAATTAAAGATTTTTATCAGTTTTACCCATATATAATATTCTCAAACCCCTTAAAAAATCATAGAACTTACCAGGATACCAAAAGTTTGATGAATATACTAGTTCTTAAACATCCAAAGAGACTTTCTTGATTTTAAAATAACCTGTGAGACAGAGAAAATAACATTTTGGTCCCCATTAAACTTATTTGGGTCCTTTGAGGTTAGAGACATGTTACTTTATAATAGGAATCCAAACACATCTTCCATTAGGGACATCAAAATGTTTAATTCTACATTTATTTGAAGTGTGCCCCTTTTGCATACAATAAAAACATGTTACACAATTGATATTCCTAGAACAACGCTTACCTTTTTCTACCCATACCCTATGGGTTCTTTTATTCTTATTCTTAGGAGCTTGCTTGTTGTTACTTAAATCATTTTTCTTAAAATTAGGCTTTTTAACACTTTTATTTTCTAATGCATCTTCAAGTTGTTTTTCAAGAATGTTAATATCAAACATATAACTTTTTCAGTCTTTTTATTTTCTAAAATTGAAATTTTATTTTTCAAAATTTCTTCTTCTTCAAGAGATTTTTCAAACTTACTTTGTAACTCCTTAAAATCATATTTTAATTTCTTGTGAGCAGCATCTAACTTACTAGATTTATGAAGTAGTTGTTGAAATGCATCATACAAAGAATCATAATCATTGTCATTACTACAAGAGCTTACCTCACTGTCAGAAGAGTCATGTTCAGCAATCAAACATAGATTTGCTTCCTCATCAGATTCATTAGAGCTGAATAAGCTTGAAGAAGAACTTGAATCGTTATCCTCCGATTTCTTTTTCTTGAAAACCTTTTTGCCGTTCTTCTCTTTACCCTTTTTAGCATTTGAGCAATCCATTTTTACGTGACCTGTTTCACCACATCCATAGCAATTGAATTTTGAAACAAAGTTTTGGTTTTCATTTTTATACCTTTTGTGATGACCTTTGCCATTGCTCTTCATAAACTTTGTGAACTTCTTTATCATTAGACTCATATTCTCATCATCAGAGTCATCATCTTCTTTGGGGCTTTGGCTTTTGATGATCTGAGATTTGAAAGCTATGTTTCTTTTCCTTCCTTGGTCCTCTTCTTCATTTAAACGCCTAAGTTCAAGTTCATGCTCTCTCAATTTACCAAAAAGAGTCGCCATGGACATTGTTGCAAGATTTTGAGATTCAGTGATCGCCGTAACCTTTGGCTGCCATGTCCTGTTCAAAGATTTCAAAATTTTAATATTTAATTCATCAATATCAAAATTTTTACCTAACCCAGAGAGATGATTAACGATGTGGGTGAATCTCTTCTGCACATCATAAATGGTTTCGCCTTGTTGCATTCGAAACATCTCATATTCTTGAATTAATGAGTTCTTCCTTGCACGCTTAACATCATCTGTTCCTTCATGGGTTACTCGTAAAATCTCCCACATTTCCTGGGCACTTGTACAAACTGAAATTCTATAAAATTCATCAAGAGTTAGTGCAGATGATATTATATTTCTGGCCCTAACATCATATTGAGCCCTTCTATTTTCTTCCGCAGTCCATTGGGAAAAAGGCTTAGGTTCCTGCAAATTATTAACAGTAATAGTAGGAACAAAAGGACCATTTAAAATAGCATCCCAAATACCTCTATCAATAGACTCCAAAAAGATTTGCATCCTGATTTTCCAGAAAGGATAATTTTCACCAGTAAAAAGTGGAGGTCTGTCAATAGACGCACCCTCAGCAAAAGTTTGATTTTGTCCAACCATTTTCGAAAAATTTGAATAACTATCAAAGCAAGCTCTGGTACCAATTGTTGGTATCGCGCAGCGGAATGTTTGAGCGTGCAGACAAAAACTAAGAGGAGGGTGAATTGGGTTCTTAATAAAAATTGTGCTTTTAATATTTTCCTTTTTTGTATCAAAGATCAATTAAAAATCTTTCCTTTATTTTAATAAACACAATAAAATAAAGAGAGTAGAGAAGAGAAAATTGCACAAAGTATTTATACTGGTTCGGATCAAAAGACCCTACGTCCAGTTGTTAATCTTTCAAAAACGAGATTAACTAAATCACTAAAATAAACCAAACTTACAATCAATGATAAGAAAGATTAGGGTTTAGAAAACACCTCTCTTGAATCACACAAGAGATGAAGACACCTCCCTTGAAATCCACAAGGGATGAAAACACCTTC
>Ga0214543_1008075_pt1 | contig 17514 bp, 6 predicted proteins | sample CNSS2metaG_FD_160094 | JGI IMG/M metagenome (GOLD analysis project Ga0214543, IMG submission 160094) | Root nodule microbial communities from cowpea collected in UCLA plant growth center, Los Angeles, California, USA - CNSS2 | ecosystem: Host-associated > Plants > Roots > Nodule | place: USA... | reverse complement strand
TATTTAAAAATTTTATATATATATATATATATATATATATATATATATATATATATCGATGATTTGTATTAGTGTCTTATATTTAAAATAAACCAATATTGATAACTGAAAGTTAATTAGATGAGTAACCAATATAACTGAAAACACAGCAAAAACTATAGGGGTAATACTCTGCCTCGTTTGGTTAAAAGCATAAGATATAGAGCAGAATTATTTTTTTTTCTGACATAACAAGGTTTGGTTTTTTTATTTTCCCATGTAGCACACTCTTCTTCCTAGTTTTATAAAATAATGAGTAGAAAAATAAATAATATATATATATATATATATATTTATATATATTTATCAACACTAAAAAATATATTAATAAGAGCAATAAGGTAGTCTCAACCCAAATACAAAAAAATAAATAAGGAAGAAAAAGGAAAAGAAAAAAAATCAACAAGGACAAATCTAAACCATAGATCTTTCCCTTCCATAATTGTTGTTTACCAAATTACAAGAAAAAAGTATAATAAAAAAGGAGACTAGATTATGAACTTGATCTACCACTCTTAATGCCAGTATAGATCCTGCAAAAAATCATAAGCATAAAACCACACACTACTATAGATTCCAAAATCAGAAGAAAAAAACAAATCATGTCAATATAATTATTCTCGGCCATGCAAAAATCAAATAAGACTTAAGCAACACACCACCAAACACATATAGAATTTCATTCTGAACCTATTGTAATAGGTGATGATAACATAATATTATTAAGTTAATATACAAAATAAAATCATATTTATTAAAAATAAAGTGAAATATATAAGAAAAAATGAGAGAATAATTGTTGATAAATAGAGAAAAAAAATTGTAAAAATAACGGTCAATTTTAAAAAATTTAGTAAATATTATATTTTAAAGGGTAAAATTGATATTTTGAAATGTGGACACATCGGAGAGAATCCTCTTATAAGAAAAGATGAGAAAATATTAAATAAAATCATATTTATTGAAAATAAAGTGAAATATATAAGAAAAGATGAGAGAATAATTGTTGATAAATAGAGAAAAAAATTTGTAAAAATAACAGTCAATTTTAAAAAATTTAATAAATAATTATATTTGAAAGAATAAAATTGATATTTTGAAATGTGGACACAAAAGAGATAATCCTCTTTATATATTTATATATTATTATAGATACATTAATATATTGACTTATTTGACATAGACAACTTTGTGATTAACGACCAAGAGAACTATTCAAATTCTTAGATGATAGACTTGTTTTTAAGTGGAAAAATCACAAAATATGAAAATGGTGTGTAGTTCCAATGCCAAATTCCAAATTCTTTTATATACCATACAACTACACATTCAACCTTCTCAAGTCTTACTTCCAAAGACCTACAATGAATAAACCATAACTCATTATGTATAATAACAAATCGTAAAATCTTAGAACTGATTATTTGTAAATCTCAATTTCATATTAATATAATAATTGAATTGTATATTACCTTGACAACGTCATTGAAAATATACTTTCTCTCCTAAACCCAACTCCATTGTCCTCTTCCACAAACTCAATCACTATCTCGTGTTTACTAGCAATATTTTATTTCAAAACCTGGACCAGGGTCAGCCTTTTATGGAGGTGAGGGTCCAGTAGTCACGATAAAACATCCCATACTCACCATCACTACTTATATACATAATTATATATTAAAATTTGTTATTTGTAAGTCAGTTTTATAATTTTTTTAAAAAAATATCTCTATCTAAATAAATTTAATTAATTATTTTATTTTTCGTTCTTTTTAAATTAAAAGTTTATATATAAGTAATCTTAATTTATAATTTATAAATTAGTTTCTAAAGTTTTCTCCCTATTATTTCTTTATCGAATTGGATCTGCATTTACAAAACCGTATTTGGCCATTTCTGTTTTTAATACAAACACTGTCAGGATCTTGGTGTGGTGCCAGTGGACCAAAACCTGGACCAGGGTCAGCCTTTCATGGAGGTTAGAGGTGAGGGTCCAGTAGTCACGATAAAACTTCCAGCACTCACCATCACACAAGTTATATACATAATTATATATTAAAATTTTATATTTGTAGGTTAGTTTTATAATTTTTTAAGAAAAATATCTCCCTAGAGAAATTTAATTTATTATTTTATTTTACGTTCTTTTTAAATAAAAAATATATATATATATATATATATATATATATATATATATATATATATATATATATGTTAATATATATTAATCGATGATTTGTATTAGTGTCTTATATTTAAAATAAACCAATATTGATAATTGAAAGTTAATTAGATGAGTAACCAATATAACTGAAAACATAGCAAAAACTATAGGGGTAATACTCTGCCTCGTTTGGTTAAAAGCATAAGATATAGAGCAGAATGAGATTTTTTTTTTCTGAGATAACGGTTTGGTTTTTTATTTTCCCATGTAGCACAACCTTCTCCATAGTTTTATAAAATAATATGAATAGAAAAATAAATAATAAATATATATAGTAAGCTTTTTCTAAATGTATTTTCATTTAGGAAATTAGTTGTCTTAATGAGTTAAAAAAATAAAATTAATTTATAAAGATAAATGTATAATATAAAGATTTGAACAATTTTATTTAAAAAATTGAGGTTATAATAATCGGAAAAGTAAAAAGATTTTAATATATAGAGATTTGAACGCTTCATTCCTAACCTATCACAATTTGTTTTACATAATAAATTCAACCACTCTCTTTACTTTCTATACATCAACTTATTTGACATAAACAACTTAGTCATTAACAATGAAGAGAACTATTCAAATTCTTACATGAAGACTTGTTTCAGATGCTGAATTCACAGAATGTGAAGATGGTGTACAATTTCAATGTTAAAATCTAAAGTTTTTTTTGCATACCATAGAACTACACATTCAACCTTTTCAAGAAAAAAGTGTGCACAACTCTACAATATCCAACCAGCATATTTATTAACAAGTTCTATTTCCAAAGACCTACAAATCAATAAATCAGGAGTCATTTCATATGATGGTCTCAAATAGTAACAAATTATGAGGTCCTAGAAATGATTATTTGTAAATCTCAATTCCGTATTAACACAATGATTGAATTTTATGTTACCTTCACAAGGTCACTGAAAAAATACTTTCTCTTCTAAACCCAACTCCATCATCCTCTTCCACAAAATCAAACCCTATCCCATTTTTACTAGTAATACTTTATTTTGAAGGACCTCAAGTTGCTTTTTGAATTTTATTTTTAATATAGTAGTTTCAAATACATTCTCCCCATCACCTTAAGCAGCCCCAAACATGATTTTATTGTTGGAGATCACACATCGAATAGAGATAAGACGATTTCATATTATATAAGTAGCTGCAAACCAAACCTTACAAGCCGATTTTGTGAAATTGAGTTAGGCTTAAAGTCCTCTTCTTATTGTTTGTTGGGCCTATTATCCAACGCTTGATATGAATGTCTTGCCATGAAGGCAGGTGTATTATAGATCTCACATCGACTAGAGATAAAACGATTTTATAGTATTTTGTTAAACTTAAAGTTCATTTCTATACTTATATCAAAATCACGAGCTAGAACTTATTCCAACAAAATTTATTATTTGTTAAGTTCATTATTGTTCAATTCGTTATCGGACGCACCCATTATTGTTCTAGAACCATTCAATGAATCTCTAATAGGATCTAGCTGATCTTACAAAGTTTTGAAATTCAATTACCATACTAGAATTAGAATGCTCTCATTTTATTATGGGAATCATAGTCTCATTTTTCTTTCATTATTATCTTTTACTTTTGAAAGGATCTACAAAAATTTGTTAGTTTGATACAACGTGTCCACAAAAACTTTCTTCTTTAATTCAAGATCAAAAGTACATGATGGTATCATCTATATCGATTATTAGATACAGGAAAGAAAAAATCAATTTGCATACCCCTCCGGCAACGAAAATTCTTCTTCTTGACCAAGGGTTCTCGTGTTCCTCTATGTGAAACACTTCATTAGATAAAGGTTATCATACTCCTTAGATAAAAGGTGTTTCTTACCAAAATAGTAAAGTTGGTGGCATGCGCAACACATGTCTGCTACTGTTGCCATTGCCAAAATAATAATAATAATATTATTATAAAACATGCACTAAAATGTTCACTTATTTTATTCGTCTTAGACCGTTTTTTTATTTTATTTCAGAGTCTCTTTGATCACAAAATTGTAAAATAAGTTCAGTAATTTTTTTTTAAATTAGGTCAAGTCGTTATGGGGAGGACGATATTAAGGATGAAGTCGTCCACCACCCGACTAGTTTCGTTTTTCTTTTTTAAAATAATGTCGTCGTTGGAGAGGACGACTTATGTTAAATTGAAAAGTGAAGTCGTCCTCTAACATGATGACTTCACTTTTCACTTATTTGTTTTTTTTTTTCAAAATTTTCAATTTTCATTACTTTTAATTTTTTTTCAAAATTTCCACTTTTCATTATTTTTCCTTTTTTTTTCAAATATTTCAAATTTCGTTATTTTTCCTATTTTTTTTATAGATATATCGGTTTTCATTATATTTCCTTTTTTTCAAATTTTTTTAATTTTTCAAAATTCATTAATTACGAAAAAAAAAAAACTGAAAAGTGAAGTAAGAGTACGACTTGACTTTTTCCACCCACACCGCACAAAACATTCTGACGACATTAGGTTTTAAAAGAGAAAAAAAAAGAAACTGATTGGATGAAAGACGACTTCACCTGCAATGTTGTCCCCACCTTGACGACTTAACCCATTTATACAAATTTCACTTCAAATAAACCCCAAAAAAAAAAAAAAAAAAAAAAAAAAAAGCCTCTTAAACCACACTGGTTGATGCTATAAAAACTACTCCAAGGTGAGTAAAATGACCACACACACTACTGTCGTAAACAACTTCCATGGCTTCGACAGATAGAAAATATGCAAATGTAGAAGACGAGCCAGTTTTCTCGCTTCGCAGAGAGAGGGGTTTGGCACCCACTTATCTCTGCCTATTTCAAGAATTCTGGTGCCCAGATCTGGTTATAGAAGGTGTAAAAAGTTTTCAAAAGTGCTTTGAAGCAAAAGATAGTGATGTTGTTGTTGCCAGCTTTCCAAAAACAGGTACTACTTGGTTGATAGCCCTTACTTTTGCCATTGTCAACCGCAAACACTTCTCTGCAGAGAACCATCCATTACTTACTTCCAATCCTCATACACTTGTGTCTTCCCTTGAGTTTAAGATCTTCTGTGATGAAATCCATGACCCACTTCTGCACCTATCCAACATGCTTGAGCCAAGACTTTTTAGTACTCACACTCCTTTCACTGCATTACCTAAATCACTCATTCAGTCTAATGCTAAGATAATATACATTTGTAGGAACCCATTTGACACTTTTCTTTCCTCATGGATTTACTTTAACAAATTGATGTTAAAACCTTTACCAGCATTAGAATTAGAGGAAGCTTTTGAAAGGTTTTGCGATGGAAGAGTTATCTTTGGTCCTTGGTGGAGTCATATGTTAGGGTATTGGAAGGAGAGCTTGGCTAGACCAAACAAAGTTCTGTTCTTAAAGTACGAGGATCTTAAGGAGAATGTCAATTTTCACGTGAAAAGCATTGCAGAGTTTCTGGGATGTCCTTTCACTGCGGAGGAAGAAAGTGATGGAGACATTGAAAGTATAATGAAGCTATGTAGCTTTGAGAAAATGAAAGATTTGGAGGTAAACGTTTCAGGAAAGTTAGACAAATTCATTGACAATAAGTTATTCTTTCGGAAGGGTGAAATAGGTGATTGGGTAAATTACTTTTCTCCATCTATGATAACAAAATTATCCAAAGTTATTGAAGAAAAGTTGAGTGGATCAGGTCTTTCGTTTAAAATGTATGCTTAAAACTTCAAGAGCCAAACACATGTAGCTGTGTCTTTGGCTCACATGTTGTCGTCACTTTTTCTTTTGCTGAATAAAGAGTCGTCATAATGTAATGTGGCTACCTTCCTGTAACCATCCAATCCGAGTTGAATGGAAAATGCATCTCAATGTTTCAAGACAAGGTTTTTTTCTTTGGATTTCTTCATAGATTTACTTCTTTTTTCTTCGTCAGGAAATCTTTTACCACTACCAGTATATACTCAATCTATTGGCCTGAGTTGGAAACTAGTTTAGAATCCATTAATCGGAAAATACAATAGAGAGTAAAATAGGAATATAAGAAATGAAAAATAATTTTCTCCTTTTCTGATTCATTACTTATCTTGTGTTAATAATCTCTTTTTCCGACTATTCCAGTTAAATTACTATTTTATCTGTCATGTGTAATTACTCTGGAAATCTTAAAGTAAAATCATTGTTTCATTTATTCATTGGATTATCAATTAAATATTTTGCAACATTGTTCGTTATCACAATCAAATTACCAAGAAAAAATCGATGCAAAATAATTCTTAGTATCAAATTTGTGTCGCAGGTACATGCCACTCTAAGATCATAGATGCTAATTTGTTAGCAGTGACTTTTTGGGACTGACTCTAAATAGTGTTGGTTTACTTTTTTTATTAATAACAAAAAATTAAATAAATATAACGTGACATTTGGGATGTTCTAATTCTTTTAGAGGATTACAAAGAGACTATATAATTGGGTAATATAATGTAACTCGATAATCAGAAGACTAAAAACATTAATGAGTAGTAGATTACGTTGACATGAGTACTAAATCTTAAAACCACCATGCAAATTTTCAATTACAATTTAGTAAACCACCACACATATATTTGAAGAGTTCATATATGTAATCACCCAAAAGAATAACCTTCAACCTTCATATTCTCTACATATCTGATCCAACTTTTAGTTTTGTAGGACATTTTAGAGCAGTCTATTGGAAGTCTCACATTGACTAGAGATAAGACCAATTCACAATATATAAGTAGGTGCAATCCTCACCTTACAAACCAGTTTTATGGGATTGAGTTAGGCTTAAAATCTACTTCTAACATGGTATCAGAGCCAAATTAGAGTCTATCCTAGCAGGCTTTCTTGAGGGGTGTGTTGGAAGTCCAACATTGACTAGAGATAAGGCCAATATAAGTGGGTGCAATTCTCACCTTACAAGCTAGTTTTCTAACATAGTCAAATCTTGTTACAAAGAGCCCTTGATTTTCTTGACTTTTACTCCTTTCTCATAAGTTCCACCTCCATATTAGATCTCAACATATCCTTGGACAACAACTTAATCTACATAGGAATATGAAGAAGTTTATTTTTTTTCATCTCTATTTTTAACATTCCACATAACTTTTTACTACATTTTTATTACTCTCACCTTTTCATTTGGGCTTGTATTGACTCATCTACTGCTGAGAGGACCACCCAATTCCTCTCTTTGCTGAGAGGACCACCCAATTCCTCTCTTCACTAATATTTAAATTACTTTTTTACTACACTAACTCGTCACTAATATTTAAATTATTTTTTTATTAATGTAATTTAGCGTCAACCATGTTGTAGTTAAACTTTATACTCTTCCCCATCTTTAAAAAATTGGCCACATGTCGTATTCACCGAAGGTGTTGAACAAATGAGAGAAGAAGAATGTTGACCATTTAACGTTCACGTTTCTCGTCTTCAACTTCAGTTGGTTTCAAAGATAAATTCGTAGGTTGACGTGTTAGTTTCAAAATATAAAAAAATAAAAAATCACTTAAAAAATAACACATTAAATTATAAGAGAAATTTGTAAAAATTTAATCATTAAAAAATCATTTTTCATATTTTATTCAGAAACAGGTGGAAAAAAGGCATCGTTCGAGAGATTCATGCGCACAAACACCACCAGTTGACTACATATTTAAAAATAATTTAAAACATAATTAAATAAAAACTGACCAAAAAGAAATCTATTTATTTCATGTTAACCTTGTAATTACAAATTCCGTGTAATTTGAGGCTGTCCCATTGCATCTATCAATCATTTTCTGTTCTCGTAACAATTATGAAAGAAAAAAATAGTTTATCTAACTCTTTCCTATAAGTTCACATCTATTTTACTGTTGCTATTTTTTCATCTGGTTTTTAATTTGTAGCACAAAAATATATATTAGTTATTAAATCTCAACGATAGGAAATTATTCTGATTTTGGCTTTCATCAAAATAATAACAAATATTTTTATCAGTGAGCATTAACTTCACGGTCTTTTTTTTAAGATAAAAAAAATTGTAAATTGCATCAAATAGTTACAATTTATGCATCATTCATCTTATAAAGGGTTAAATATCTTTTTTAAATTAATTTTCAATGAAAATTATAATTAATTCAATTTTAAAATTTTGGTCTAATTTAGTCTTCCAATTTTAAAAATATGTAAATTTTATTTTTAACGCGTTTCACTATAACATTTAAGTTGTTTACACAGTGTGACATATTTCAAATATAGTTGAAAAACGTGTTTCAGCGTCACATAAGTTTAACAAAATTTAGTTAAAAAGACTAAATTCACGCATTATTAAATATGAAAGTCTAAATTGATCCAAAATTAAAAAAAAAAACTAATTTAAATATTCACTTAAAATTAAGAGACTGAAAACATATTTAACTCTTTTTAAACCTACTTATTAACCTTACGGGGTTAATATAAATGACAATGATATTTTAATTACTAAATTTTGACAACTTTCCCTTACAACATAATGTATCATCTTTTAACTTGTTTTGGAAAATTGAGAATGAGAAAAATGAAAAATAAAAAATCACTTAGAAGATGACATCTAAAGGTGTACGAAAAAGTTGTCCAAATCTAATAATCAAAATATCATTTTCCTAATATAAACATTATATAGTATTCCTTTTTCTTCGGCACACGACCTATAGCAAATGCTTTGCACTTCCAAATAATACAACAGGAATCTGGAATTATCTTATAATTTCCCAAATTTGGGTAATAATATTATTGAAGTCAAACGTTAATGACACCGAAAAGAAACTTAAATTTAACAGAGGCTAAATCCAAATAATAAAAAGGTGCCCACAATCAGAACACGAAGAAGAAGTAACAGTCATAGGTAACAAATTAAACACATTTTAAGAAGACGTTTTAAAGGAAAGACCAGATCCCCTAATTTTTCTTCCATTGTTTTGGATAATTTTTCTATCATAGATGGGGAAAAGTAGTTTACCCAATCTCCTATTTCACCCTTCCGAAACAAGTATTTTTTCTCAAAGTTCCCGCAAAATGTTCCAGCTTTATTGACTTCTAGGTTCTTCATTTTCTCCAAACTGCATAAATTGATTATGCTTTCAATCACTCCGTTACTTTCCTCTTCTTCTGTGAAGGGACAATCCAAGAATTCTGCAACTCTTTTAACGTAAAAATTGACATCTTCTTTGAGTTCTTCATACTTCAAGAACAGAACCTTGTTAGGGTTTGTTATGCTCTCTTTCCAGTAACCTAACATATGCTCCCAAGTCGGACCAAACCCGACTATTCCCTTGCAGTACTTTTCTAGAGTTTCCTCGATTGTTAGTTCATGCATAGAGTGTGGGTGAATTTTATTGGCGAAGATCCAAAGTGAAACAAAAGTGTCAAATGGATTTCTGCAGATATAAACTATCTTACATTTGGATTCCTTAATTGATTTGGGGAGGGAAGGGAATGGAAGGTGAGTACCAAAAACTCTTGGTTCAGTCATATTGGAGAGGTGAGAAAGCTTGTCTTGGATGTTATCAACATGAAAGACGAATTCAAGGAAAGGAACAAGTTCATGAGAATTGGAAGTGAGTAATGGATGATTATGAGAAGATGAGAAACGTTGTCTGTTGATAATAGCAAAAGTTAGGGCTTTCAACCATGTAGTACCTGATTTTGGAAAGCTTGAAACAATAACATCACTGTCTTTTGCCTGAAAGTGCTTTTGAAAATTGATTACACCTTGAAAAATAATTGATGGACACCAAAAGTGTTGAAAGAGATAGAGATGTTGTACTGCCCAACCCTTCTCTTTGGGAAGGGACAGAAGGAGGTTATCTTCTTCGTATGCATGCAGGCCTTCTGTTGAAACCATTGGAAGCTATAACTAAGGAATTTGGGTGAATGATAACTTACCAGTGAAAGTTTGATGATATTTAGCTCAATATGGGATATATTTATAGCCTGATCAGTGTTTCAAAGTGATGAAGTGGTTTTTTTTTTCTACGCACATCCATGTGCTTTTTTGCTTGCAGAATCTACGATATCTCATGTGTTCAACTAATAGAAGTACAAATGAACAAAGTACTATTCGGAAGCATGTGGAAAAAGGCATGATTTGAGTGATTCATGTGCACAAACACAGCCAGTTGGCTTACATATTTACTAAATTCTTAGCTAGATCTAGCTTTCTTTCCATTCTCTCCCAGATGGGCATTGAAAATATCTTTCTCCCATCGTCACTTCAGGGGTTTATTAGCCAGCTATGTTTGGCTGCTTGTTATATTGGGCCTTAGTTAGCTTTTAGTTTCATTTTATATATTTGTACAGAGAGATCTTTAGTTGAATAATACTCGGTGGATTTTAACTGCTGGTTTATGTGTTTATGTTTGTGTAACATGAAGTGAAACGTAGTTTGTCACGTATGATAAACTTTAACGTTATTAGAAATGAAACACATTTTTTTTTAAAGTAAATGAATCAAATGGAATCAAAGTTTTGAAGTGGACCGTTTGCAATTTTTAAAATAAATAAAACCATGGTATTATTTCATATTAATTACAAAAACATAATATTTATTAAAACATAATATTTATTAAATCATAAAAACAATTACACAATATCATATGAAAAAAAAATCATATTATTCGATTAATAAAAAAATTAAATATAAACATATTGTACATCTCATTTAATAGTTTTCACCCTACTAAATAAAATATTAACACCATGATCAAATAAAGCAGATAGTATGGATAAACAGTTATAGAGTGCTGATACAGTCATCCAAAATAACCATATAAGTCCCTATCAACAAAAATACAGTTTATACAAGGAGAAGTCAGTTCATACAACTTAAACTCCAAGGAACCTAACTCAAAAAGTCACTACTGAATTTCCAAGCCAAGATCAGCTCCTGTCCAGGAGAGGGGTGTCTTCATTTGGATTCGGCTCTGCTCACACCAACCGTAGGTGATCATTGCAAAGGAGAACACACGAGAAAAACAAACATAAACAAGAAGGGTAAGCTAACTGAAATAAGGGAAAATCATACAGTTCACAGTATAAATATCATTTATAAAACATAGCTCAATTGTATAATTCTAGACTCGATATCCAGATTGTGTAAGCGATATTGAAACTCTTAGTGGCTTGCACCTGTGAAGGTTCCCAAACTCTGCAGAGTTTGGGCACAAGGGGTTATCACCCAACCACTCCCAGGGTAAGTCCTCTTCGCGTCTAAGACTTGATCAAGTCCAAAGACTAGGACCTCCTGCTACTCCTCACGACATAATTCATTCTGCTCTATCTGAGCACGAATGATTATTGGAGTTTCAAGATACCAACCAATACGGATTCCTCACGTCCTTACACACACTAACAAGCTCATATGAATTTCCCTTGAAATTCTATTTCAACAACAAGTCCTCATAATTCATATTCATCCAATTTCACCACTCACTACAGTAATAATGACATTTCAAGCATATAAAAGACTAATTGCACAAGATCACATTTGAACATATAATTTCACCCTTTAAAACAAAACCTTAAGCACCCCACTGTAATAGCTCTCGCTCAAGCTAGACAATCTAGCCCAAGCGAGAGGCCATCTCGCTTAGGCGAGCTAGTCTCGCCTGACCGAGGCGCTAACAGTGGTCAAAATAAAAAACCTGGGCGAATTCTCGCTCAGGCTAAGCTGGTTCGCTTAGACGAGAGTGTCTCTCGCTTAAGCGACTTCAGCTCGCCTAGACGAGGCTTCGCGCAGGAACAGGGGTGGGTTTTCTAGTGTTTTAGTTCAGGCGAGAGTCACTCGCCTAGGCGAAAATACCAGATTACGAACCTGTTCCCACATGCAGGAGCCCATAATCCATGGCAAAAATCAATCAAGCAACCATACATGCGTTTCAAACATCAATTTAGCACACAATGCTTCAATCAAACTCATCAAACATGGTTCACGGATTGAAATAAGAAGAAAGACCGTTAGCTTCCCTTACCTTTGCAATTATCACAAGCAAGAACTCTTTCAACTAGGAGCACCTCAATTTCACAACTTAAGGTACTGAATTACAAATGTTAAGTGTAAGAACAGCCCCAAACTCAACCCAGAAAGATGGAAGTACCCCAAATTCGAAAATTGGAAGGCGAGGGAGAAATTGAGATTGACTTATGCGTAAGGAGGGGAGGCTCAGCTTGAGGAACTGGTCCTGAACTAGCCTCAGGTCTGAATTTTGTAATAGAAGAGAATGATTCAGACTTTTAGATGTAAATTTAGAATGTTTTCTGATAGAAAGAAGGCAGAGAAAAATAGAGAGGAAAAAGGGTGCAAGGTGAGAGTGAAGTGTTAGCAGAGAAAGGGTTTATGGATAAGAAAAAAATCAAAGAGGGGTTCTCACACATATAAATAAAAATTTATTAAAGACTTAATTGAAAATATTTAAAATTATAAATAATTTAAAACATTATTTAATAAAAACTGATTGAAAAGAAATTTATTCATTTCAGGTTAACCTTGTAATTATCAAAACTCCGTGTAATTTGAGGCAGTCCCATTGGATCATCTATCAATCATTTTCTGTTCTTAAAACAATTATGAAAAAAAAAAAAATTAGTTTATCTAACTCTTTCCTAAGTTCACATCCTATTTTACTGTTGCTATTTTTTTATCTGGTTTTTAATTTGTAGCACAAAAATATATATTAGTTATTAAAACCCAACAATAGGAAATTATTCTGATTTTGGCTTTCATCAAAATAATAACAATATTTTTATCAGTGAGCATTAACTTTACGGTCTTTTTTTTAAGATAAAAAAAAATTGTAAATTGCATCAAATAGTTAATCTATGCATCATTCATCTTATAAAGGGTTAAATATCTTTTTTAAATTAATTTTCAATGAAAATTACACTTAATTCATTTTTGAGTTCTTCATAAGAACAGAACCTTGTTAGGGTTTGCTATGCTCTCTTTCCAGTAACCTATGCTCCTAAGTCGGACCAAAGCCGACTATTCCCTTGCAGTAGTTTTCTAAAGCTTCCTCCATTGTTAGTTGATGCAGAGGGTGTGGGTTAATTTTATTGGCGAAGATCCAAAATGAAACAAAACTGTCAAATGGATTTCTGCAGATATAAAGTATCTTACAGTTGGATTCCTTAATTGATTTGGGAGGGAAGGGAATGGAACGTGAGTACCAAACACTCTTGGTTCAGTCATATTAGAGAGGTAAGAAAGCTTCTCTGGGTTGATGTGAAAGAATATACTAAACATATAAAGAGAAATATTATGTTTATTATCGTGTATTATTCAGTGATATATGAACCATTTATATACAGTAATCCAGTATTTAATTCTGGAGAAAATACAACAATATCTCTTATAATTAAGCTAAGAAAATCTCGTAATGTTCCATCTATTATGCTATCATAATATTACGCTAACACCTCCCCTCAAACTCTAGTTGGTATAGTAGATGTCAACTTGAGTTTGCTTAAGAGATCTTGGAATCGTTTTGGAGGATGTGTTTTGGTAAAGATATCAGCAGTTTGATCAGCAGAGGAGACTGGAGTCAATAGGATAGTGCCATTAACAACATGATGACGAACAAGGTGACAATCAATTTCAATGTGCTTTGTGCGTTCATGGAAAACATCATTATAAGAAATGTGTATGGCACTTCTATTGTCATAATAAAGTAGAGTAGCAGAAGAATGTGTGACACCCATATCACTTAACAACCATCGTAACAAGAGTAATTCAGAAGTGGCATCAGCAAGAGCACGATATTCAGATTCAGTGCTAGAGCGAGCAACAATAGTCTGCTTTTTGCTATGCTAGGAAATAAGAGAAGTTCCCAAGAAGAAACAATAACATGCGGTAGAGCGACAATCTGTGGGATCACCTGCCCAATCGGCATCAGAGTATCTAGATAAGACCAAAGATGAATTAGCAGAGAAATGCAAACCATGAAACATACTTGAAAAACGGCCCAAAAGATAATAAATAGTTAATCATGCTAAGTTAGACACTCAACAATGGTAAAAAGGAATGATGGTACTCATACTAGAGATAAATTCATTGTAATGGCTCCAAAAGATCGAGATCAATGAGCTTCTTTTGTTGATTATTATCTAAATGAAAAAATAAAGGCATAATTGAAACTTTTTTTTCATCAACCTTATTCATAATTATTAATTTTTATATGTTGATTATTATGACCTTGCCCTAAAAAATAAAGAGAATAGAGCGAAGCAAACCATTGCTAACATAGGTGGATCTAAGAGCATTGCAAGGAAAAGAGATGAAATGGTTACAATACTACATATCTTAAAGTGAAATTTATCTTTTAATTTTTTGAATTATGTCATATAATTTTTTCCTCAATTTTATGAGAAAATGAATGTGGCCACAAGGTCAACATAAGAGAGGTATGGATATCTACACACAAGCTTGCTAATGGAACATATGCTAATGATGAAGTAAGAGAAATTGGTGTAAGTTAGATTCTAATAAAATTTATAATTATCATCCACACTTCATGTTATTTTATTAGTTTCTTCTCATGTGTTCTATGTAGGAAAAAATTCAAGCATATGAATCAAAATTATCATCATGCTAATCAAAAAGATATATCAAGTAATGATTTCTTAACTTAATTCTAGTTACGAAAGTCAAGAACAATGTGGGCATGCTAGGGGTTTAGATTTGAGACCTTATACATCTAAAGTGTTTGACTTCAACACTCTTTCATATCGTGAGACTTCTTCAAGTTTTCCTTATATAGTTACAAAACTAGGTTGGTAACTTTTTTTTTTTATCACACTAGTTGTTTTTATTATTAGAATCTGAATAATCCATTCTTCTGCTAGCTCTGGATGTGATGGCATGAGCTTGTCTCTAGTCTCAAATGCTTGAGCCAAAGCTAACTAGTGCATTGCTCTAAATATCACAAAAGTACAAATAAGCTTAAACAAACAATGGAATCCAAGACCATTTGCAAAACCAGTCATGGTAGCTAGAAGGACCATGCCAGCTATTAAAAATAGGATAAATAAATATAAAAAATTCATTAAAGTAGAAGACAAAGATGTGATTGTCATTATTTCAAATAGTTATATTCACTTCATCCTCAGGGGATTAAATAGGTACGAAGTAAACTTAAATCTACCAAGATGATTGCAAGTTACAAGCATTTCACTCACTGTTTAACCCTTTTGATTTTGAAATATGGGAACAACATAGCAGAGTAAAGGGTTTCCATTTCACAATTTCAATTGTCACTGAATTGTGATAGATAGCTAAATAGATATATAGCATAATGTATGAATATAAGTAATATTAAAAAAAAACTATATGATTTGATCTTTAAAAAAACAAAAAGATATAATATGGTTCTGAGACAAAACTAATTTGGGACTAAACTAGGATGTTTTAGAACATTGATAGTATATTGAATAAAAGTCTGTATAACCTATATTTTAATATACGTTTGTATTATTTAGTTAACTTATTCATTAGAAGTGAACCATGCTTTTATCCGTTGTGTTGATCATCAATTATTGCTCCAAAATTTAAAAATGGTTTTGAACTCCAAATGCAATTATAGTTCACCACATTTCAGCATAAAATAATAATTAATTTGGAACCTCAAGCCATAAAAAATAGAAATAAACAGAAAAATTCAAGTAAATTGAAATGATTTTTCATTTGTAAATTGAAATTATACAAAACCAACTTCCCAATAAAAAAGTCCATTAAGATGAAGATAAAAATTGCATTAGAACCGTTTTTTTTTATCACACATAAGGATACTAGCCAATTTTAAAACCTTAATAAAGTTGGTGGCATACGCAACACATGTCTGCCACTGCTGCCATTTGCCAAAGAAAAAAACAATAATGCTATGAAAGTGCACTAAAATATTCAAAATATTGAACGGTGTCGACAATGATAATTCATGAGTATTATTCTTTTAATTTTAATAATATAAGGGTTAATTATATTTTTAGTCATCAAGTTTCAGTGAAATCTGAAATTAGTCATTCTTCAACATTTTTGACCAATTTAGTCTTTCATCTCTAAAAATGTGTGAATTTAGTTCTTTTAACCAAATTTTGGTAAGTTTATTTGACGTTTCAAGCACATTTTATGATAATATTTGAATTGTTCATACCATTCAACACATTTTCGCTTTAATGTTTACTCAAATATTATCACAAAGTATATTTAAAATGTCAAATAAACTTAACAAAATTTAGTAAGAAAGACTAAATTCACGCATTTATAAAAATAAATGACTAAATTGGTATAAAGTTTCAAAGAATAACTAATTTCAAAATTTACTATAACTTAAGAAACAAAAACATATTTAACCCTAATAATAAATATGTTTTGCTTATTAAAACCCAACCATAGGAAATTATTATGATTTTGTCTTTCATCAAAATATCTATTTCGTTTTTAAAATACAATAAAACTTGTCTGCTACAAAATAATAACGAATATTTTATCAGTGAGCATTAACTTCACGGTCTTTGTTCTAAGTACAAAAAAAAAAAAAAAATAGAAATTGCATCAAATAGTTACAATCTATGCATCATTCATTTTATTGAACTTACGTTGTTAATTTAACATAACAAAAAGGTGTTAAACTTACGACCTATTGCTCCAAATAATATAACAGGATTCTGGAATTCTCAGAATTTCCCAAGTATGGGTAATCAAATTATTGAAGACAGCATACATAGAACCATATCATAAAAAGGTATCCACTTGTCTCTGCAACGCATGGATGCCTCTTCACACAGTAAAACCAGAATTCACAATCAGATCACATTATATACATATATATATATATATATATATATATATATATATATATATATATATATATTAAGGAGATGTTTTAAAGGAAAGACCAGATCCACCTAATTTTTCTTCCACCGTTTTGGATAATTTGTCTATCATAGCTGGGGAAAAGTAGTTTACCCAATCTCCTATTTCACCCTTTCGAAATAAATATTTTTTCTCATAGTTCCTGTCAAATGTTCCAGCTTTATTGACTTCTAGGTTCTTCATTTTCTCAAAACTGCATAAATTGATTATGCTTTCAATCACACCGTTACTTTCCTCTTCTTCTGTGAAAGGACAATCCAAGAATTCTGCAACTCTTTTCACGTAAAAATTTGCATTTTCTTTGAGTTCTTCATACTTCAAGAAGAGAACCTTGTTAGGTGTAGCTATGCTCTCTTTCCAATAACCTAACATATGCT
>Ga0214543_1008072_pt1 | contig 17521 bp, 5 predicted proteins | sample CNSS2metaG_FD_160094 | JGI IMG/M metagenome (GOLD analysis project Ga0214543, IMG submission 160094) | Root nodule microbial communities from cowpea collected in UCLA plant growth center, Los Angeles, California, USA - CNSS2 | ecosystem: Host-associated > Plants > Roots > Nodule | place: USA... | reverse complement strand
TATATATATATATATATGTGGTTATTTAATTAATTAGTAATATTTTAATAATTTAAACGGGGACGGGTAATATGGCGGGGATATGTACATCCCCATACCCATCCCCATACCCAATTGAAAAAGTCGGGGATTCCCCATACCCATACCCATACCCAGTCAATGCGGGGATTCCCCGTCAAAACGGGGACGAGTTCGGGCAATACCCACGGGGACGGGTTTATTTGCCATCTCTAGTTCTGAGAGTGCTTCTAGTGAGAGAAGAAAAGAAGTCAAGCCATCAGAGAGAGTGAAAAAGAAGAAAAGAGTAATCGATTTACCTATGTAAGTATGTGCAGAGAAACTATTTTGGAGAAAAGATTTTATTCCTCATCTTATATATTAAGGTTCCCTGTGTATTTTTTTAAGTACCCATTGGAGTTTATTATCCACCTTTTTGGTGAAGGAAGTAGTGCTTTGTTGATCCTTAGAAGCTCCAAAAGAACTTATGGTGTATCCAATAATTATTATTAGTGGACGATTTTATTAGACTAGGGGTCATAAGAGTTTTTCCTTTATATTGAGTTTTTCCCATATTAAAAGTTGGTGTTTGCTTGTTCCTCTCTTATTTGTTTTATGCATTTTATTATTTTGCATATTATTTATTTAGAAAAGATTTGATATGGGTTTTAATTCGGCTTGTTTATCTGATAATTTTGCTATCTTTCCAACAACCAGTATCAAAGCTTCGATAAGGAGCTTTCATTTGTATTTGTGCTCTGAAAATAGGATATAGTGATGGTGCAAGAACCATGACTAAATTGTTTTCTACAAATTATACAATATGAAAATCTCGCATGAAGGATTTGCTATTTTGCAAAGATATGTATGTTTAATATGGAAATCTTGGAAGATTTATTATTTTGTAAAGACCTACTGAGGAAAAAGTGTTAAACTAGCAAATATCTTGTTGTTACAGAATAGGTTGTGTTGCTCCTGTATTCCAATGGAAAAATTAGTTCAAATAGACAACAAGAGGAAAAACAATGAACATGATTTGATTCCAATAAAATCACTTGTTACATATTTGTTGGTCAATGTGGTTGCAAATGTAACTTTTGAATCTTACATGAATCATTACAACATGAATGTATGTTATAGAGAATTTTTACATACTTCAAAAGATGACTTTATGTGGCAAAAAGTCTCCTTAGAGAAATTCCCATTACATTTCTGGTTATCTAAAGAAAAAGCATTGGTGTTTGATTCTTTTATTAAAAGTTGCAAGGAAGGTGAAATGTTGAGGCAATATTTAAAGAGGGATTCCATCAAATAATTAGATATGACAAAAATATAGAAAAAAGGCATCAATAACTTGAAGATGATTGCTAAAAAGGGTCACTTGGAAGAAAAATATGCATATGATTTAATTTTAATATGCTCCTATGATGGTAATTTGAAAAAAAAAAAGGAGTTAAGCATTTACAACTTTTCAAAAATGTCAAGTGTACTGCAAGTTGTAGAAATAAAGTAGTAGCTTTGTTGGGTAACATATGGAGAAGACCTTATGGAACACAATATGCACTCCAACTCTTTTATGTTGCACAAAGTCAGCAAAGGTTGGAATATACATATATGTTCTTGGAAAATGATAGATAATGAAAATGATGATGATAGTATTAAGAATAATTCATGTGAAAATTGTAGGTGAAATGTTGAACCAATTTTTTTTTATGGTGTTTTCAAAAATATCAAATATTTTTGAAAGTTTAGACAAACAATTTAACAATAAATCAATTAGAATAATTACTTTGAAAAAAATTATGGAAAATTTCATTATAATGACCTGTCTCTTCACATATTTTGACAAAAAGACAAAAGAAAATATGATTTTTTTACTAAACAAATTATAGCAAAGTTAGTGTTTACATGTTAATAAAAACATGAAAAGAACTAATTTTCTATAAAAGAACATAATTGCAAATTTTTGAAGAAAAAAAATATAACAAAATTAACTATAGAAATTGTTGGTATTATACAGTTAATAGATTTGAAAGAAATAAAAAAAATTAAACCAATTCAAACTAGTCTTATCTAATTTTGTTTGGAGTTTTCAAAGCTTGTCTGCCTCCTCTGTTGTAAGTTTTGTGCCTCGACAACATTCATTGTACTAACATTCTTGTCTTATCAAATTTTGTTTGACGTTTTCAGAGTATGTGTGTCTCCTCTGTGGTAAGTTATGTGTCTCGACAACATTTATCATACCAACATTCTCCTACCAACGTCTTTCCATGCAAAAGGACAAAATGACATATTGACTTGGTAGGAATGCTGCAATTTTAGCTCCCAAATTGAAAAGGCGAATGCAAAATGGGCAGTGTCATTTTACATTGATCCTTACAACACGTTAGTATGTTGTAGAGAATTTTTGCATGCTTCAAAAGATAACTTCATATGGCAAAAAGTCTTCTTAGAGAAATTCCCTTTATATTCTTGATTACCTAAAGAAAAAATATTGGAGTTTGATTCTTTTTTGAAAAGTTGCAATGAAGGTTGAAATTTTGAGACATTTTTTAAAGAGGGATTCCAACAAGTAATTAGATATGACCGAAATATAGAAAAGGACATCAATGACTTGAAAATGGTAACTAAAAAGGGTCACTTGGAAGCAAAATATGTATATAGTTTAATTTTATTATGCTCCTATGATGATAATTTCAAAAAAGAGTTAAGCATTTACAATTTTTGAGAAATTCTAAGTGTATTATAGGTTGTAGAAATAAGATAGTTGTTTTTGTTGGGTAACTAATGGACATACCTTATGGAACACTATAGTATGTAATTCAACCCTTTTTATCTTGCACAAATTCATGCAAAGATGTATGGAGAGCTTGTTCTTGGAAAATGAAAGATTATAAACACGATGATGGTAGTATTAACAATTTATGTGAAAAATTGTAGATGACGTGTTGAACTAAACTAGTCTCTTATTACAATTTTATAATAATTAAGGTAATTTATTACACAGAAAAAAATTAAAAACGGGTAGATTATTCTTAATTTGGGACGAAAGTTTAACAAAAGAAATTTAGTCTTTGTTTATTTATTAGATACACCGGAATGAAATAAGAAAAAGAAAAAAAAACGAATCCATCCATTAAAAGTATTATTTAACATAATTTAAAAGTAAATTATTTTCCCAAAGTAACCCTTAATTAAAATTAGAATGGGAACTTGGTATAAGAATAAAAAAAAGGTCATATTTTGGAAATAAATTCCATAGTATAAATGAAATAAAATTTAGAAATAATCTCATTGTAAAATAAGTTGACATTTTTCTTATGTTTAAAATAAACACAATTTTTTAGTTATATTCGAGCGGGAAGGAAGCAAGAGGTAGTTAACAAAAGTATTTTATAAAGTTAAAATTGACTTCTATATCTTAATTTGAAGTTTTGGTATAAAACTTGTTTGAATAGGGTGATCATGGATTGAATTTTGAATGATCCAATCCACATCTATTTTGGATCCAAATAATTGGATTAGATTTTTGATCCAAATTCATTTTTTCAGAAAAAGTAGATTGAATTTTTTTTAAATCCAGATCAAAATATTTGGATCAAGTTTAAATCCAGATCCAAATATTTGAATCAAGTTCAAAATCAAAAGTCCATTTTTCATAAAATAAATTTAAATTGAATTTTCTAAAACTTTTTTCCATAGGGCCGATACCATAGAATTTGACAGATTTTTTGTCGGGGCCAACGAGGCCAAATTTCAGCATGGGACGAACTCGACTGACTTTCGGTCGGGGCCGACCGAATTTTGGTCGAGCCCGACCAAATTTTGGTCGAGCTCGACCTGGTCGAATTCAGCCAAATTTTGGCTGGGGTCGACTCGGCCGAATTTTGGCTAGGGTTAACTCGGTCAAATTTGAACGAATTTTGGTTGGGGATGACGTGACCAAATTTGGGCCAGGGCCGACTCGACAAAATTTGATTCGAGATCGACTTGACTAGATTCGGCCGAATTTCGGCCAGGGCTGATTTTGCCTAATACAACCAAATTTCCGCCATAGCCGACTTGGCCAACTATGGCCACACTTGGGCCAGGGCCTGATCAGTCAAATTTCGGTCAGGGTTGACTCCACTAAATTTGTTGGTCGGGACCGACTCAATTGAATATGGCCAATTTTCGATCACGACCGACTTGACCAAATTTTGGTCATGGCCAACTGGACTAAATTTGGCCAAATTTAGGTCATCGACTCATCTGAATACGACCAAATTTGGGCCAGAACCAACTTGGCTAAATTTCGGTCATGGATGACTCGGTTGAATACGGCCAAATTTTGATTGTGACTGACTCATTTGAATATGGCCTAATTTCATCCTAAGCCGTCTTAGCCAAATACGACCAAATTTGGGTCAGGACCGACTCGGCCAAATCTCAATCGAGGCCAACTCAATTGAATTCGATCGAATTTTGACTAGAGTCAACTAGGCTGAATACGGCCAAATTTTGCTTGTAGTCGTTTTGACTGAATACGGTCAAATTTTGTCCAGGTCGATTCAACCTGATGCAGTCAAATTTAGGTCGGGGTCAACTCGATTGAATACTTCCAATTTTTGTCCAGGACCGGTTGGGCCAAATTTCGATCAGGACCGACTTGACTAAATTCGGCCGAATTTTGTATAGGGTCACACCAACTCAGTCAAATATGACTAAATTTAGGCTAGTTCGTTTTGATCTTTAGCCTAACCTAATCAAAAATATAAATTGAAAATTTGAATTTAATATTTTGGATTATTTATTTTGAAAATCTAGGTTTAGAGAATAGATATTCAATCTATAAATTATATAAAATGTAGATCAGATTGAAATTCAAATCCAATAAAATGGATTTTAAATAGATTAAATTTTTAATAAAATAAATATTAAATGGATTGGATCAGAGAAAAAATAGATTAGATCATGAAAATTAGATTTTTTGTCCCCCGTTTTTTAAGATCATTTTAATTCATATTGGAATTAGTTTTAGCTTAAATTGTGAAAGAAACATTAAATTTTATTTTTTTTATTTCTCGTTTATATGCTTAGAGTGAAATTACATAAATAGACCCCAATTAAATTTATTTTTCCATTCAATTTTATTCCCCCAACTTCCCTTCTATGTCATATATCAATTGCACAAAATTGTCAATAAATATTAAAAAGAAGAGAAAATTAAATGGTAGAATAATGATAAAGTCATGAAGTTTTTGAGAAGTTAAATAAGAAAACCTATAGAATTTAAATTGCATGAGTGAATTTTCAATTCATAGAAAATCTTATTCAAAGCTCAAATATATAACAAGTAGAACAAAACTGAAAAAGAAATCTTCCCTGCATATAACTCAAACTCAAATTCTCTTCCCATAATTAATCTTGTACAGGAATAGCAGCAAAGCCCAAATTCACAAGAAAACTGAGAGGAAAATGGCAATTCTGTTCTAGTAATTAACGACCAAAGAAAACCTAATTAACAACAACAAAAACCTCTTTCGGTGCAGTGGTTAATGAATCTTCTTATTGTTTTCTTCATTGTTGAGGAAGTCAAGCAACACAGTACTCTTGCACTTTGGGCATTTGGGATCAACCTCAGACAACATAACATACATGAGACAGCGAGGACAACCTACGAGAAGCATGGCCCTTGTTTCTTCAGCTTCACAAGACACGCACGAACTCTCCAACGATTGGACAGAAACCTGCGACGAAGTGGAAGAAGAATCCGATGAGAGATCCGAAGAAGACACCACCGAGGTTGCTGCCCTTGGAGGGGACAGGTTCAGCGTCACTTCCAACCTTGGACTCCTTGCTCTTTTGCTCATCTTTCTTCACAATTAGTCACTGTTTCTGAGTTTTTAACCTAAGAAAAAGTGGGGTTATTGTTGAGTTTGAGCACACATATATATATAGCAGAGTGAAGTTAAAGGGATAGGAAGGAATATTGAAGAGAGGAGAAGGGTGCAGAGGGAGGTGATTGATGGTAATTGAATGAGAAATTTAATGGTGTGTAGAAGTGGAATAGCGTAGAACAGTGGAGAAGATAAAGAAGAGACATGTAGAACACAGTGTCATCATACATGGATGACACCCTGCAAACTTCCTATGCAGTTAACTCCTAAAATCGTAGCTATGGCTATTATCCACATAGACACTATTTTTTTATTATAAATTATACGTACAATCAAATAATTCGTGAAAGTTTGTTTTACATTGTCTTTTAATTAATTGTATATTGTTGAATAAATAATGGGTTAATACAGTAAATAATTACATATTTAAATTTAGTGTAATTCAATCGAAGAGAAATGTTTTATCATATTTAGGTTCAGATTAAGAAAATGTTTCGTTAAGAATTAATTGTAGTGACGAAAAGTTATTAGTTATGATAGTAACTAATTTAAATATCAAATTATAAAATAAAAAGTTATCGATTACTAAAATAGTCACAAATAAAAAATTATAATTGGTTGTTAAATTGGTCATTAATTAATTAGAGACCAATCTAGAAATTAATTTCTTTGATGGCAAAAATCTTGATGGCTAGTGTTTAGTGACCAATTTTTCTTTTTGTAGCTAAATTTTATAAACCAATTTAAAGATCGATTATAATTTTTTATTCATAATAGTGACTATTTTAGTAACAATAAATTTTAATTTTGTAAATTGGTATCTAAATTGACCAAAATCTAACAAGTTTTGGTCGGTAAAATTGATTGTTAATCAGACACTTTCTTATAACGATTAAGTAGTATTTACTCATTACAACTTAACTTGATTGATTTTTTTGAAATAATAATTAATTGAATTTTTGAATTGAAATAATAATTAATTGAATTTTTGAAATAAGTCTCAAATAATTCACCCTATCTAAACTAAAGAGAGAACCAACAAGAAGTTTTTCATTAAACAATATTCTGAGTTCGAGTTCTAGAAATGAAAAAACATTTTATTAAAGATAATAGTTATTAATAGTTAATGCTTTATTTGAATAACATGATTTAACAAAACTTTAAAAGGTGGGTGAACGATGAAGATGGAACCCTAAAAAGGGTGAAACACTTGAAAATAAAGAAACTACACCTAACAATTGGCACCCAACTCACCAGGAGAAAGAATTATGGTTCATTAAAACCGATGAGAAAAGAAGATACTTAACTTTCTCCACCAGATTCCATTAAGAAGGTGATTTAGGTGCATGAACAAACCAACCAAAAAAACCATATCTATCTTGAACACCTCACCTTCATATTTTATTTTAGCTCACCATTTTCAAAATCAGTTGGTCTTCGTCATATTTATTCAACGATGGATAGCATTGATTTGCAGAACGAATTTGGCCAAGAGCATAAACAGATACTTTATTGTCTTGTAAACATCAACTTAATTTAGACAATATTTTACATTAATTGAAATTGTGTAAATTTTTCATCAAAGGTTAAAAATGTCCCCTCTAATGCATTCTTTTTAACATGGATAATGATATTTTAATTCACTTTTTTTATCTACTTTTAACTCACTACTTTAATCATTCTTAGATTATCACAGATTGAAGGGTAATTCAAGTGGTAGGTTAAAAGTGAGTCAAAATATCATTATCTTTTTAACATATATGTTTTGTCAAAATCTATTGAAATTTATAAAAGTAATGATCCATTAAACAAGACATGCAACATAAAAAAAATGACATTTTTTAACTAATATAATTAGTGTTTTCAAAGGAGTGTGTAACTATCTTTATATTTTGTTTGATTTAAGTTATTTTTAATATTTACTTTATTTGCATTAAAAAGGATAAATTCTAACAAATATTTAAGAACATTGGTTAAAGAAGTAAACCTATTTTATTTTAATTAGGATATGTAAAAATGCATACTTCTTATGATTTTTAATGCGTATATAATTTTCGATAAAAGGTGCATTCTTCTTAATTTTGTAACTAGTATCTCAATTGGCTACGCAAACCAAAAAAATTGCTTTATTATTTTATGAGAGTAGGTAAATGTTATTATAATTCTCCAAAGAAACACATAGTAGTTTGCTTGGTAGGTTTAGATGTGAACAAAATATATATAATATGTAATTTTTTTTTAAATGTAAGCGGAATAAAATAAATATTTTTTTGTAAATATTACAAGGTAAATTAAAAAAAGAATTGAGAGCATTTCCAAGGCATCACAATCATTACTTTTCTTAAAAGCTAAAAAAGAATAGTAAGCCGGAATAAGACGAATACAAAAAAATTATTTCTAGTATTCATAAAGTTTTTTTTTGGGTTTTAATTTTCAGTTATCTAAAATTTCAAATAACTATTTATAGTTTCTAATATCCATTCCAAAACATATAAATAATTTTATTTTACTAATTAAAAAAATTATGTATTACATATTAATATTATATCATAATACTATTATATATTGATTTAACACATATACAATTAAAAAGTGCCATTTAATACTAAATCTGAAAAAAAAAAATTAAAGAAACAAAAAGCAGAAAGTTTTACCAGTATTCAATCATTTTATCTTAAATATATTTAAGCTTTAATTCAATAATGATTTGCAATAAACTAAAATGTCATAAACTACTCAACACACACTGCTTAAAGAAATTTAAAATCACAATTTTCACATGCGATAGACGTAAAAAAAAAACAATTTCATATTTTACATTTTAAGAGATTAAAATTGAAATTCTCTACACTTAGAAGTAAGTACTAGAAAAAAAAATACTTAATTTATATATCCATATATCTCTCTAATTATTTAGATAAGTGTATGTTAGGGTTTTATACAGCAGAAAAGGACCAGATTGTTGTATGAAGAATAAACTACCAAACCAACCTAACGACATCAAAATTCCCATGATGGGAGGATGAATTTGCAGCCACATAGAAATGGAGAAATGGTACATTAATGGTATAATAAATAAAGTGAAAGTAATTACCAAAACAATTTTATTTTAATTGATGATAAATAGTATACACTTGCAGTTTGAGACCCTCTGAATTTGGTTATCTACCACATATTAAACAACAAACAGAAAGAGAAAGCTGCTTCTGTCATTGAATTCTAAACCCTATTTGTTGACGATGATACAAATGCACATTATTATACAGATATTGTGTTGTTGCTCTTCCAAACCATAAAATTTAGGTAATAATAAAGTACAACCATAAAATTCATATTAGTTGGAAAACAATTGTGTATGTTTCAGTGACCCATCTACTGTAACTGCAAGTTCAAGATTTGGTTACATATCTAATATGTATTTTAAAAAATTTACCATTCTAGGGAGAAATTAAATAGGAAAGTTGTAAATTTAATATGGGAATGGTAAAACATTACTTTATATTGAAAAACTTTTGTTATTATTATTTTCTTACCTCTTTTAATTTTTTATATTGAAGTTGTGTAAGATAAGTATGATTTTTATTTTTATTTTTAAGGTTAAATTACTCTTTTGGTTCTTCTATTTGTCAAGTAATATCAATTTGTTCTTCAAGTTTTTTTTGTCTCAATTTGATCCTCATTTTCTTAAGAATGATTCAATTTAGTTCGTTAGTTTGACAAGATAGTGTTAAAATCAACGCTACGTGTCAATTTCTGTTTTTTTATTTTATTTTAATTTTAATTTTTGAATTTTTTGAATTTATTTTGAATTTGTTTTTAATTTTTTACACGTGTCACTTCATAGTTGTGTCACGTGTCAAAATAATTTAATTTGGTCCCTATATTTGTTTTTAGTTTCAATTCAGTCTCATGTCTCATTTTTTGTAAAAATGAAGTAATATTGTCCCTCCTTAATTTGACACTCAATTTACATACATTTTTATAAATCTTATGGTGATATTCTTACTAAAATTAACGTTTTTGTTAAATATTTCTTAATAAAGATATCAATTTTAGTAAGAATATCATCATAAGATTTATACAAAAACTAAATTGAGTGTCAATTTAAGGAGGGACAATATTGCTTCATTTTTACAAAAATTAGGACTAAACTAAAACTAAAAATAAATATAGGGAATAAATTGAATCATTTTGACACGTGACACAACTGTGGAGTGACACATGTAAATAATTCAAAAAATTAAAAAAAAATAGAAATTGACACGTGACTTTGACTTTAACACCGTTTGGTCAAAATTAACGGTAATAACCAAATTGAATCATTTTTAAGAAAACAAGATCAAATTGAAACAAAAAAAAACTTCAGGACCAAACTGATATTACTTGACAAGTAGAAGGATCAAAAGAGTAATTTAACTTTTTTTTCAATTATTGATGATTATGTTGATAATATAAGATTTTTTATTAATGTGGTATTGAAGTTGTGCATGTATATGTAGTTTTTAAATTTTTGTTGTTTTTTTTATCGTTTTAAGAAAATAAAAGATGAAGATAATCCATAACTTAATAAAGGAGATTGATTTTGACTGTTCATTAACCATTTTCTAGTGTACATGTTTCATTATTGATTTTACGTTTATGAATAATTAATATAAATTATTTTATTAATTATTTTATTATTTAAATAGTATAACTATTTTTATAATTATTTTTTAAAAATATATATAACATATATGTTTCATTTTAATGATAATTAGAAAACTTTATTTTTTATTTTTTATTATAATAAAGTAAAAGTGGGCAGATATAAACACGTGTTTTCACTTAATAATAATGATAACATACAATTAGAAATCGTAATTCCATCTATTAAACATTAAGCGTAAAAAAGTTTTGGAAGATAAAAAAGATCACCTGATATACCAACTGTAATAAATAATTACTTTTACCATTACATAATGTTGTTGCGCAAATTTAATGTTTATGTGCATTTATTTTATTTACCCTATGAGTTTTATTTCTCATATTTACTCCTACTTTTTATACAATAAAAATCATAATTGCATCTTTATATTTTTCAACACACATAATATATATTTTAACAAAATAAAATACAGACAAAAATATAAATATATACATCCTTAAGTAAATATTAACATAAAAAATAAATACTTGAATAAATTATTAGAAAATCATTCGTTCTAAAATCATAACAATATATATATATATATATATATATATATATATATATATATATATATATATATATATAAACAATAATGAAATTGGAACAAGTGTCATGATTATAATTAAACCATTTTAATTGAAAAAAATATAAATTATATTTATTATATATGGCTTTAGTACTACTTTTAAACTTGTACGTCAGTGTAATATTATCTTGTTTAAATTTGATAAAAAAGTAATAATAATGATATTTTGACAATTTTTTTTTCTATATTTAATTTATTATTCTAAATTACTCTTTTATTATTTATTTTTATTTTTTTAATAGTGTGATGTGATAATTTAAAAATGATTAAAATGGCAAATTAAAAATAAATTAAAAAAAATCAAAATATCATTATCTGAAAATAAAAAACAAAGGTTTCGTAGAACATATTAACATACTTTATTTACCAAACGTTTATTTATAGGAGAATTTGAAATAGTAATTTGATTTATCTTTTTACATACTTTTTTCCCAATAAAACAAAGTTAATAATAATTAGGGGTTTGTTTCGAAAAATTAAAAGTTGTCCTATAATGATCAAAATAACTTATCAAATTTAACTCTTTAAAAAAATGAATAAATATACAAAAGATAAAAGAAAAAGAATATATTGAATGAGAACTTTAAATAAATCCCCTAGAGCACCTAGAAAATCTTTAACCAACCCACCGATCTGTTTTTAAGATTGTGCTGTTACAGAACATTCCAAACAAAACAAAACAAAACAAAAACTATAGTGTATTACAATTTGAAGCAATTTGGGTTGTTTAGAAGAAGGAGTTTTATTTGATGTGTACCAACAAGGACAAAGTTCACAATTACACGTAAAAGATATAATTGATGAAAAGCAGAATGCAGGACCCATTCTCAGCTTTAAACAGAGAAACTGAATCTCTGCTAAATACAGTTTTATCATTAATAGCAATAACAGAACCTGTCTTCGTCCTCAGTTGCTCCTTCACCAGCTTTCCAGAAATAACATTGGATTTTTTTTATATATATAATAAATGCTAAGTGAGACTTTCACCCATCTCCCTAACATTAAATATAAATATAAATATAAATATATATTTGAACCGATGATAATGATCTAATTTAATATTATAAAATTGATGTATAAATAAATTTTATATTCATTTAAATATTTTAAATTAATTTTATTGCTACTTGATTATACATTCTAAATATCTCAACTCTTTTTTTATCACAAAAGAAAAAAATTATGTAAATATTATTTATTAAAATAGACCTGGATGGGGTTCATATGAAAATTTAGTTGGTAAGAAAACTAATTTTGCAACATAGAATGATGTTATTGCTTTAAAAAAACCCGACCAAAGTTAAATTTTTGAGGGCTGATTTTTGTCATATTTGTTTTGAATTAATATTTTGTTCTAAATTTTTTATCCTTTTTCATTAATTTTTGGACAAGTTGAAAAACCTCACTAGAATTAGACTATCAAATCCCTGGTGGGTGTTTGATGTTCGGCGGCATTATTCAAGTTGAAAATTTGGCTTTCCGATAATTATTTGGTATGTGACGGTATTTTTTTGTAGTTGAGAATTTTACTTTCTGAATATTGAATTTTAACTGATTTTCTAATCTTAGTGACGCTATTTCGCATTATGAATTTAAATCCTTAATATTTGTTCAGATATGAGATATAGAAAAAGTAAGAATAAAAGAATTAAAAGTAAAATTATTTAAACTGAGAGAAAATTTTACAAAAAATTTGATTAATATGATATAATAAATTTAATTGTATATTAATATATTTTAAAAATAATATGATATATAATTTTTTTAAAATATAAGTTAAAGTTAATATATGTAAAGTTCACTATTTTAAGTTTTGTTCCAGCTTTGGTAAAAATTCTTAGTTCAGTCCATTTGTTTCTATTTCAGAAAATCCTATCAGTTTCTATGTGGTTATATGACATTAGTCTTACACATATAAGACCTTAGACACCACTTTAACCCCAAAACCTTAAGGTAGTGTTGTTATGGGTCTTTATTCTTATATAGTGTTTAACTTTGTCTTTTTTATCCAATGTGGGACTTTGACTCACATTTGGACTATTCCCAATACTACTCTGGTGTTTGGCTTTGCATGTGTGAGCGTAGGTGGGTATCTTCTCGCCTAAGCGAGGAGTTTTTTGCCCAAACGAGAAGCTCTCACCTAAAAAAGAATAGCATAAACTCGTTCCTGCTCTCTGTCTCAAGTTGTTGCCTTAACGAGGACCTTTTGCCTGAGTGAGAGTAATCTTGCCTAAACGAAATGGGTTAGCTTAAGCGAGAACTCGTAGATGTTTCAGTACTCTCTGTTTGCAATCTCGTCCAAGCGAGGTTTTTAGCTTGAGCGAGAGACTTCTGTCGCTTGAGTAAGAGCTCTTTAGCTTGAGCAAAATTGATAGCAGAATTATTTTAATTATGTGATTGCTTCAATTATCAAGTGATTTATCCCTTTTTAGCATGAAGTTTGGTGCCATGTATGTTTTATGTACTATAATGAGACTGAAATTATTGTACTTGGTATGAAATGATAATGGATTTGTGAGAATATGTATATGGTATGAGCTTGACGTAATTCCATGAGTTTCTTGGAGAGACTATAGTGGTGTTTTAGTAATGTATGTAATGAAATAAGGATTAAAGTAAGGCTGCATCCTGACACTCTGATGAATCAGTCAGACTCACATAAGTATATTGGTTCATGTGGTGAGAGTAGCAGGAGGTCTAGTCTTTGGTAGGATAATGGAGGTCCTAGATGATCATGGACTAGTCTTGTGTGTGGTAGGGTGAAACCCATTAAAAATGGCTCTACAGAGTAGTAGAGGCCACCACAAGTGCAAGCAACAAGTGAATCCGATCTCATTACATGTATCGGATAATTGAGTTAGAGGGTCTGTCATGATTGCTATCACATGTTACTTGTGTTTAATAATTTGCTTGCTCATTTATATGTTAAAATCATTTTCACTAGCTTACCATTTCTCTCTGTTAGTTTTTTTGTTTAGTTTTTCCTTTTGCAATGATCACAAATGTTGGTGTGAGCAGATGTGTGAACTCTTGGTGATCACCATGAAGATGAAGATGTTGTTCAGTTAGGCATGTTGGATCTTGCTCATTAATGTAAACTTCTTTTGAAGTACATTTTTAGTTTAAATTCCTTGTTTTGTTGAACAATCATTTTGCCAAGTTGTTTCATGTTTAAGTTTTGTTTATAACAATATTTTATGCCTTAATATTATTCTTTTTCTTCATTTTGCCAAGTTGTTTCATGTTTAAGTTTTGTTTATAACATTATTTTATGCCTTAATATTCCTTTTTTAGTATAATTTGGGATAACTGTAATAACAAATCCTCTTGTACTTTATGTTGCATGCTCTATTTTATTATAGTATGTGATATTTTATTTATTAAAATTTATCTATTAAATAAGATGTCATAATATCAAATTTAAATTCAAATTCAAATACACAATTACTATAAAATTTTAATAAATAAAAAATTATATTTCATAATAAAAATATATTAAAATTAATTATCAAAGTTAAAATATATTTATTATTATTTTTATTTAATTATTTTAGTATAAAACATATATTAACGTGTATCAGTCTAGGTTTCTTCCCATAATAGTTATGGGTTTGGTGATAAAACTTTTCTAACATATTTGTAAAAAGTTTAAAAGAAAGTGTTTATTTCATTTTTCGTACATTTTAGTTAGATTATTTGAATTTTCTCCGCTTTTGTTTCCAGCCACGTATGAAAAATCCAGGGCTTAAATAGTGAATTCTCAGCACGAACATTAAATATGTCTGTTGTGATAAGTAATGAAGAATTTTTTGAGATGGGTTTATCGGCGAAACACAACCCAAGAATGGACCTTACACTGAAATTGTTTGCAAAATCTTTGGAAATCTTGCTTTTACACAGTTGCAGTATCAGACATGGATCAGATGAAGAATTCTTTAAGACACAGTACTACTGTAAGTCGAAGTCGTAGGTTGTATAAAACAAGTTAAATCATAAATAAAATGTTTTAAGTTGAATGTACCACTAATACTAAAAGATATTTTGCAGATATTTTGCATATAAAAGATTAATAGAAAGCATTAATGATGTGTTCTATTTTTTTGAAGCTTAGGGGATGCACAATTTGTAGGCTATTGTATCCTCTGCCTGTACTTTTGGTTTAACTCACTGTCATCAGTAACAAATGATGTCTCCATTGCAGGTCTTCAGTCCCTTCACGTGCCAATATCACTTTATACAAAATATTACACGTTACTATGAACTAAATATGAGTTTTATATATATATATATATATATATATATATATATATATATATATATATATATATATATATATATATATATATATATATAAAAGACATTATATATTTAATATTGATTCCTAAGATTTTGTGTTAAAGATATTATCATATCTATTGGAAGAACAACTCACCCCTTAATATTATTGTGTTCTTTTAAGAAGATTTGTTGTTTATGCAGAATGAAAAAAAGATAATTAGTCGGTAATTATTTTTGTTTTTTTAGTATCGATAAAAGGTAGAAGATGATGACGAGCATTAGAAAGATTCATTCCAAATATAATCTTTTTATTTATTATGAGATTAGAGGATGATAGACTCCAATTTACGAAATTATCCATTCATATTTCAGTTTTGTTACACATAATTTATTCATTTCTTCCTATTATGAAAATAACATAATAAAAAATTAATAACACAAATAAAAATTTATTATGATTATAATAAAAATTTATTACTTCTAAAATTACTATTAAAAATAAAATAAAATTTCATGTAAATAAATTATTTCCTACCTTACATATTAAATTTACTTTCATAACAAATATATTGTATTAGTCATTTTTTTATAAATAGTTTTTTTATAATTTCAACCATTCAATAAAATTTATATAAATAATATTAAATCATTTATATATTATTTTATATTACTTTTAATAATAAAGATATTTTGATAATCTAACTTTTTTATCTATTAATTTTTTTTTAATATATCACATCCGTCTATCTTATCACAAACTTAAGTCTTTAATTTACTCCAAATTTCTTAAAAGAAACAACACTTACTTTATCTTTTAATCTTTTCAATCTCTTTCTCTCTCTCAAATCATTCATCTCAAGAACACACAGTCTAAAAGTAATAATTTCTTCAATTTTTCTTAACTAAAATTCTCAAAAGTAGTATAAAAGTTAAGTTTGTCTTAGACAAATGATATGGAGAGAAATATGTCTTATTAGACTCAACAACAATTTGACTTATAAAAATATATTGAGAAAAATAAGTGGACAAGTATATTGAAACCATAATCCTATCTAATTCTATTTTGAGGAGAAATAATTAGAATTCAAATATGAGCTAGAAGTTTTATATCATTCTACAGGTCAAATTCATGTTTTTTTTTTTCTTTCTAATTGTCATTCTATAAGTAAAATTCTTATTTTCCAATTTTTGAAAATTTAGTGTTCATAAGTGATATATCATCATGTAAATCTTCTTATTTGTTCATCAAATTTCTATAAATCATAAATCGAGTTTTACAAAGTCTTTCTAAATGATTTAGGGGTCTAAATTAAATGTCAAATCATGATCTTTCACCTCATTTTGAAATCATCCAATTTTGAGTTTTGTAGAATGACATATGTCCATATCTTATTAAAATAATAATAATATTTTGACTTAATTTTTTTATTCACTTTTAATTCATAATTTCAATTACCCTTTAATTATTTATTTTGATTTTTTTAATAGTGTGATGTAATAATTTAAGAATAATTAAAGTGATTGGTTAAAAATGAGTTAAAAAAAGTGAATCAAAATATCAAGATATAAAGTTATTGAAAGTTATTGAAGTTAATAACGAAATTCATCAACTTCTTTAATCATATTTTGTTATCATAACTTTAAAAATCAACTTATACACTTCATTATGAATTATACTGTCTAATAAAAAAACAAAATCGCAGTATAAACTAGTATACTTAATAAGTTCCCAAAAAAGAGATGAATCACTAATTGAAAAATTTAAACATTAAGTTTTTCTTTGCAAGTAGATATGCTCTTTTACACTACCCTCCATGTATAATTTCTTTTTAATATGAGAGATCAAACTAGCGGCAATATATAAGATTTTTCAACAACACTGTTTGTTCCATTGTCAACAAGAGCAAAATACAACCAACAACCAAGCTTTTGATAGGCTTTTTTGTAAAAAGGGGTCACTTTGACAAAAATTTTGTAAAAAAGGGTCGTTTGAATTTTTTTTTGCAAAATAGGGTCAAGTCGTCGTGGTGGAGGACGACATTAAAGGTGAAGTCGTCCTCCAGTACGGTTTTTTTTTTTTTTTTCAAAAAGCGA
>Ga0214543_1008070_pt1 | contig 17526 bp, 12 predicted proteins | sample CNSS2metaG_FD_160094 | JGI IMG/M metagenome (GOLD analysis project Ga0214543, IMG submission 160094) | Root nodule microbial communities from cowpea collected in UCLA plant growth center, Los Angeles, California, USA - CNSS2 | ecosystem: Host-associated > Plants > Roots > Nodule | place: USA... | reverse complement strand
AATCTCAAATCACTAAAATTGTGCAATTGTGACAAATTAGAGGAGGTAATATCTATTGATAATCGTGAAGACATGACAGTTAGTTTTCCAAAAATGGAGTGTCTTGTACTCAAGGATCTTCCAAAGTTGCTTAGTTTCCATCAACAAAATGGAACAATTCATTTACCTAACATACAAATTGTGCGGGCAAGAAATATTCCAAGAATGAAATTTTTTTCAGTAGGTATAGTTATCACCCCATTGCTGAGATCAATACATGTTACATTTGCCAGGAAACTTTGGTTAGGAAATTTAAATGAGACCTTATCCTATATAAGCAACAATCCAGGTATGTAAATTTAGATATTATATACAAAACATAGAAAGTTATAATACTATAATGTTAAGATGTTGATGAATACATATTTTATTGTGTGGTTTATTTAATTAATAACATTCTTTTAGGAGCTTTCAAACATGTTATTTAACTATTTGTTTATTATTTATAATCTTTTTCAGTAAGATTTTTTTAATTTATGTTTTCTCTTTATTTGTATAGGCAAATTTCATTTTGCAGAATTATTTGGTTTTCCTTCATGAGCGTTGTGAGAATGACATTATCAATAAACTCAAGTACATGCTCCTAGAACGAAGTGAGGTTTGTCATCCTCTTCATGGAACACATATTTGGACAGTTTGTTCACGTGACTCTAAGGATTAGGATGAACACATGTTGTATAAAGGTTGGTAATGAATGATGTTATGGAACATAATATATTATGTGTCTGGAAAAAGTTCCCAATATAAATGGATATTTCCTTAATAACTTTAGTTTTTATATTTACCGACTCCAACCACGTTTCAAATGTGAATTTGACCTTTGGTAGGTTGGTTATTATAAGATGTGAAGACATGAAAAAAATAATAGAGATTTAATTTACAAGGAATGTTTGATCATATAACATGAACTTAAAATAGGATAACAAATACATTTAATTTTTAAGACATTATTTAAATTCATTTTGATTTTGATGAAATTTAATGGATTGATTGAATATAAATACAAGTATGAATAATATTTTACATTTTAAATTAGGTATGAAAATTGATTTTCAATTTTGTTCTTAAAATCAAAGATGCTAAGAATTTAGTCTTTAGTATTTCTTCATTAAAATTAAAGTTGGGGTGTAGAGATTCAGAAAGGTAACACATGAATTGAATCATAATTAAAAAGCAAAACAAATAAAACAAAATTAAAACAAAAAAAATATGAAAATATAAGTTCGTATACTTTAAAATTAAACAACTATTCTTATAAGTTCTTTAAATAATTATATCAAAATTTGAACAAATAACCAAATCAATTAATTAATTAAACGAATTATACAAATTAAATAAAAATATCATTCAATCTAGTTCGTATTCAGTGATCAAATCAATATTCAATCAGTTCCTATTTTTATTTATAAAATCAAAAACACAAATTGTAATCACAAAGTGCAAAACTGAGATCAAAGAAGAGAAATAACAAACTTGAAGTGATAAATGATGAGTGGAAAACTCAATCCAGCTTGTTCAATCTTGATTCCATAAAGTGATTGATGATTGCAAATTTATGCCCTCATCTAGCCTTTAATTTTGACTTCTTCATTGGTTTTTATGCTAATAGATTATTTAAATTAGGATTTTTTTTCTTAATTTGGTTTATTGAGCATGTGATACAAAAACATGATAAAAAAATAAGTTTTTAGTTGCATAAATGTTCTTTGGATATTTTAAGGTGTGTTAGTTTAGTTGCAGCTAAGTTAAACTCATGGAGGTGTGGAAATAAATTGATTAGAACTTCAGCTAAGTTTATTTTGACCTCTGCATCATTTTCCTCTTCCTTCCCTCTCTTTTCTTCTATTTGTATCTTATTTTTACCATTTATGGAATGCTAAACTTCTGATGTTAATTCTATGATAATTTCTTAACTAGATTTTGATGTTAGATGGAATAAATATGTTTGTTCCTTTCATTCTTCTTGTGATTTATTTTTATATATGTCTTTTGTCTCTTAATCAAGTAAAAGTAATGTTTTTTACATTGTCGTAAGTTAGCACAATATTAAATCTACATACCATAACACTCATATAAATCCGAGGATTTTTTATTTTAATTTAAAAGTTACTTTAATTAATGTTAGACATTTTTATGTGATTAAATGAGTTTTATCTAATAATTGAGAAGTTACTTTGCCAATTAACTTTTTACTTGATATAAGAAGTAAACGAATAGACATGATTAGGTATAGTAATATTTAATTGAGAAATTACTTTAGTTAAACTTGCTATGATTAATCTAAAAAGTTCTTGCTTTTGAATGAGAAGTTATCTGATTAAAAGTGAGGACAACACCAAATTAATTAAGTTAGCATGATTAATTTGAAATCATAGAATAATATTTAGAACACCAATGATGAATCCTATTTTTAAAAAGTAGTGAAATCAACCTATTTTCTGTACTACTATTTTATTTATTTTAATCTTGTTAAAATTTTATTTCTTTCTTTCATTTATGATTTTGTTATCCAATGTTTTTATTTATTTTGTTTATCTTAATCTTCTACCATTATTTTTATTTTATTTTACTAACTCTCTTGTACACGATCTTATATGAACTAATTTGTTAAAAATCAATTTTATTGGGAGATGACTTAGGGTTGATTTTCCCTTTTCTAATTTGTGTGCTACTAGCTCGACAATATGTAAATTACTTTAGTTGATGTTAACTCACTTTTTCATAGATCGTTTTTAAGAGTTAAATAAAACCCAAATAATTCCCCCTAACGAAGTATAGGAAAATTGACTCGGGATCGAATTCAAGGAAATGTTGCGTGTCATGTTTAGCTTGCATAATTAAATCTCGCTTAAAAGAAAATACAACTAAACAAAAGGAGGAAAGAGAAATTTTAAAACTAAGAAAAAATGCAGAATTTTATTCAATTAAAACTAAGCTAATTGCATGCTTGAAACTAAAGAAGATATGCATTGATGCAATGCATGAGAGGCAAGGAACCTAGAATGGAATGAAGAATTGAAATGGCTCTTAAATGGAATGAGATGTGCCTAGAGGAATTGATCATGTGTGAATAGATTTGCCATGATGAAATTGCCACTGCAAGTCAAGAGCCACATCAAAATTCAAATAGAGAGTGGCTGCAAAGAAGTTACACTGTGGTAGCAGTGAATTTATGCAGGATGTAGTGTGCAGAATTGATGAAATGGTAATGAATCTAGATGAATGAGATACGAATGAAGCTGGAAACTTAATGTGATAACAACAACTATTCAACAAATGGCAACACAGAATATTCAATCACATTATCACCCGGTGGATTCAATGCAAAGATGAAATCAGCGGAATGTACATGCAGAATGCAATGCGGATCAACCACTGGAATGCATAAATAAACTCAACTGGATGTAGATTTAACAGCAGAACAGACGTGAATGAGGTCAAATGTGCATGCCTACATTATGCATAAATGCAAAATATAAACTAGAATTCTAAATGGGAATTATGATAAATTTAATATAAAATGGAATGAAAGTTAAAGATGCACTGCCAACTTATTGACAATATGCGTGAATAAACTATGGCGATAACAATTCCATGGCTGCAACCATTTACTCGGCCAAACAAAAGTGACAGAGCGTCAGCTGAAATGCTTGGAACCTGCAGCGGAAATTGGTCCATGACAGTAGAAATGCATATGCAAGTGTGCTTAGTGAATCATGCACGTGACAACAGACTAAAATGCAATGCAGAATGAGTGAATTGTGGCAACAGAGAACAACACTAATCTAGCATGAAAATGAATGCAAGACGTGGATAGTGGTTAGAATGCAGAATGCAGATAACACCTTGGAATGAGGAATTGAAATGAACTTTAATTGACATGAATATTAACCTAGATGGTTGTTAGATGATTGCAGCTTGCATGATCAGATTTATCAGGATAAAACACTACTGCAGACCAAAAACAACATCAGAAACCAGATTTGATCTCAACAATGGAATACTCACAAGATAGTAGCAGGATCTTCAATTTTAATTCATATCAAACCAGGTTACATACAAAATGAGTTCAAACTAAGGCATATGCTATCAGAATTGAAAACCACTAACAAATGTAACAATTTAAAACTATGACAGCAGAAATGCAAATGCAAGTTTGTAACAACAGTGAATCAGTACATGACAGTTGTAAGACCCGGGAAAATTAATTAATTAATTAATTAATGCGGAAGGAAGGCGTCTTTATGACATTAATTGTTGTGTAATGTGACGTGGAAAAGTGCTAGCTCATATGGTTGAGAGTACTTTGAGTGTGTGAGAGGACTTGGGTTCTAGTCTTATGTATGCCAATTATGTGTCGTTGTTTTATGATTTATTTTAATAATATGTAAGAGTGGGGAATTATTAACCTACCATGAGCCACTTATAAAAGGCTAAATTGAAGAGAGAATAGGGTTTCTGCAATTTGGTTATTGTGCAAGGGCTAGACCAAGCGGGGACTACGAATCAAGGCTTCTACTTTTTCAATTTTGGTCACTAATTCCATGCTAGGGGAGTTGAACCCAAAAGTTCATGTTGTTCTGCGTATTGCATGGTTTTGGTGAAAATGTGTGCTAAAATTCGTGATGCATATGATGGGAATGGGGGTGGAGTGATTGGTATTGCTATATGTTGAATTTTGGACTAAATGCATGAGAAAAGGGGTATATACATGGTATATGCGGGAATGGAATGGGATTTGGAAATTTGGGGATTTTAGGGAGTCTATACTATGCCAATGTGATGCTTTGTAATGTGTAAATTATTCTGGAATGCTCGAATTCTGTTTGGTGTGTTTTGTGGTGCGAATTGGACATGTTTGGAGTGGATCCAATGCGTGATCAGTGAGAGAACCTGCAATTCTCGCTCAGGCGAGCTTGGCTCGCCTAGGCGAGATTAGCAGAGACGCGTACCCTAGAGCCATACGAGCTTTTCGCTCAGGCGAAGAGGATGAGTTTTGAGCGACATAGGTTCTCGCTTAGGCGAGTAAGGGTCGCCTAAGCGAGATGGTGAGGGAGTTGTGCGTGTTGAGCGCGACTTCTCGTCCAGGCGAGGTTTTATGGATTTTGAGCGAATCAGTGTCTCGCTCAGGCGAGAGGACTTCGCCTAAGCGAGATGTCTTGATCAGGTGTGGTGTTTTGCTTGTATTTTAGCCCAGACGAGGTGAGAATGGGTGTTTGGGCGAACTTGTGACTCGCCCAGGCGAGAGAATCTCGCCTAGGCAAGGTGGACTAGCCTAAGCGAGATTGAGGGTCTAGCTTGGGCGAGGGGTTCCTAGCCTAAGCGAGTTTATGCTAATTACTATGTTTTCTATGTGCTTGTGAGTAGGTTTGGTTGTTATACCATGGTTAGGTTGTATATGCATGTGTTGAGGTGTGTTGGGCTTGAAGGACTAAGTCCATTGGGGGTTTGGGATGTGCTCGGTGGTTGGACACATGATGGGCATGGAACTGGTTGAGTTCCCGTCAGCTACTAATGGGCGAGGAGTCCTTAGTATGGTGATTGCATGTGTCGGGTGCACGATGGGCAAGGAACTGTGATGTTCCCGTCGGCTACTATTAGGCGAGAAGTCCATATTATGGTGATTGTGTGCGTGCCAAGGTCCAAGTGTGAGACTTGGATGTTGATACTACAGGCTAGGAGTCTATAGGGCAGGACTATGAGTGGGATAGGCTCATAGGGTTGGACCACGAATGAGTTAGTTTCGTGGGAGCACAGGGAAGTCCCAAGACCTAGTTCATGCATATGACTCATGAAGGACTATGAGGTCATGGTTGGGTGATTTGGAAATTATGAATTTAAATATGTTATTTTGGGTTGGAAAATATATTTATATTCATGTTTTGTTTATATATATTGTGCATAGCTCACCCTTTCTGTGTCTGTGTGGCGATGATCGGATAACTTGTTATCCGGGAGCAGATGATGTGACAGGTGGGCCAGGAGATGCTTAGACTCAGAGCGAGGGCTAGCATGGGATATTTTGTAGATTCATATATATGTTTATTATTTTACCTTTGAGGATATTATGTAAACCTGGCAGGAGCCATTGACTTTTATTTCAGTTTTATGAATTCTAGACTCTTGGTTTTATGGCTTTATGAATGAAAGTTTTAAATTTCCCGTGTTTTTGGGAAATGGTTTTATTAAATGCGTTCTTTATTTTATTTTGGATTTTATTTATTAAATATCAGTAATATTCCTTAGGGATCTTACAACAGTGGTAAAGCAATGCAACAAAATTTGGTCAGATTCACATTAGCTCAAATGAAGGTACAACAGTCCATTCCAAATGAGAGTGTTAAATTCTCAAGCATCAACAATCACCATATTTAAAGCAAGTTCCCTAGGAAAAATTCAACTCACAACAACTTCCCAATCAACATAACTCCTTTCCCTATGCAATGCAGATTTGGTATGAATTATGTATGCAAATGCAAGAACATTACTGAATATGCATGAAAACCAGTAGTGTAAAGTACTATGCAGCCACAATAGCATGAAACATGAATACAATGCATATGTGAAACTATGATAGAATCTTAAATCAACTAATTAAACTAGCAAGGATATTAATTGAATAATCAAATGATAGCCTACGACTACAGCAGTAAACACAGAAATAGCTCAGGAGATTTCATCACAGTGTATCACACTACAAACGACGAAGCTAACAAGGATTCATCTATCAAAACCAAAACAAAGAAAACATATTTCAAGGGTTAAAAACAAGCTACTGCAAGAAACCTAAAACTAAAGCAAGGAACCATAAAGTGCAGAAATGCAACCAAAGTAAAAGCTTTGACAGAATTCAATCAATGGAGCAATTAAAGTAAAAGCAAGACCAATGATTTGCTCATGAACTCATCTACACTCGAGAAGACATCTCGGTGATTTGTGCCATATTGAACCCAAGCTCAACTCACTGACTAAACATCACAAACTGAAATTAAGACTAGAAAGTAGTAAAGAAAACTAAAAACACTACAGAATTTAAAGGCAGAAAACATAAAATTGCAAGTGGAATAATAAGCAAACAACTCACCAATGGTAAATCAGAACTGAAACTGGAATATTGTATTTCATTATCAAAATCAAAAGAGGATTACATGAGTTCAAGAGAAATGCTAGAATTAAAATGGTGAAAGGGAACTCACTTAGCAATCCCAGCCAATTTGTGCTCGTGATCAACCAAATTGAACTACTCACACAATAATGGAAAACCCCTCTTACAATGCACTTTCTCTCCCTCGCATAAGACCTCGAACCCTAGGTCAAAATTTCTCTCGTTCTTGCACTCTCCCTAGGGCTCCTCACAAAACCCTAAAAGCTGCCCTTTTAAAGCCTTTGATTCATCACTGACTCCAAACAGAATGCAAGGTTTACTCTTGTTGACAAGCTTAGAACGCTGCTGGTCTGGTGTGTGGACATAAGCTAGGCAACCAAACACACGAAAGTAGTCAACAGAGGGTTTTATTCCACTCTAAGCTTCCTCTGGAGTCTGATCTTGTACTGCAGATGTAGGACTTCTATTCAAAATGTGTGCACACCATTTTGTAGCTTCTGGCCAAAAAAATTTTGGAACCTGTCTTCCAATCAGCATAGTACGAACCATATTCATGATGGTTCTGTTTTTCCTTTCAGCAACCCCATTCTGCTGGGGAGTGTAAGCAGCCGTTAGTTTCCTCCTTATCCCTTGATTTCTACAAAACTCCTCAAATTCTTTTGAGCAAAACTCTCCCCCTCTATCAGTTCTTAAGCAAATAATGCTTTCTCCAGCTTCCTTTTCAACAAAGGCCTTGAAGTTTTTGAACAGGGAAAACGTTTCAGACTTCTGATTTAAGAAGTATATCCAAGTTTTCCTTGTTAGATCATCAATGAAGCTTAAAAAATATCTCTTATTGCTGCTAGAAGTTGGTTTGATTGGCCCACACAGATCTGCATGAACCAGTTACAGTTTCTTGGAGGCTCTCCATACTCCTTTTCTGGACATTGAATGTTTGTGTTGTTTTCCTCCCAAGCATTGTGTGCAAGCCTTTTGAGGAGCTGTGATCTGAGGCAATCCTATCACCATTTGCTTAGAGGCAAGAGTACTCAAGCCATCATAGCTTAAGTGTCCTAGCCTGTTGTGCCAGAGTTAAGAGTAGCTTTCTGTATTCATTTGAAGACACATATTTGCTTCCATAGTTGTTGTTAAGACAAACATCCTGCTAGCATTCATTGGGATTTCACATAGAACTTCTTTCTCAAGATTTGTAATGGTACAAGTGTTGCTTTGAATTCTGATGTGCAGCCCCTTTTCCTGAAGTTGTCCTATGCTCAATAAGTTGTTTTTCAGTTCAGGAACGTAATATACATGTGTAATAACATGCATCAAACCATTCACCTTCATTTTAATGGTTCCTTTCCCCATTACAGCTATATGAGTGTCATTTCCCATCTTCACTTTGCCTTTGAAATTCTCATCTAACTTTGAGAACCATCCCTTGTTGCCACTCATGTGGTTGCTGCATCCTGAGTCCAAGAACCACTCATCTTTTTTTTCCTTCTTTTCCTTCTACTAGGACCATTAGTAAGATTTCTTCCTTATGTGCATCCTTATCCTCCATTTCTGCATAATTTACTTTCTTCTCCCACATTAGACACTCATATTGAAAATGTCCAAGTTTATGGCACTTGAAACATTCAACTTCATTCTTGTAAAATGTTTGTCTTCCTCTTCCTCTACCTCAGAAGGCTCATCTTCCTCTTCCATTCTTCTCATCAAATATTGTTTGCATAACCTGCTCTTCTTCCACTAAGCATGTCATTCGCTGCTCATGCACCAATAGGCTACTTTGTAATTCGTCTATGGTCATGGTATTCATGTTGTTGGATTCCTCAATTGAACATACCACATAGTTGAATTTCGTAGTCATAAACCGCAAGATTTTTGCAGTGATGACACTCTCTTCCATACATTCTCCCACTACTTTCATACTTTTGGCTATCTTTAGAGTGCGGCCAAAGTATGAGTTCACCGATTCTCCTTCCTTCATTTGGAGTGTCTCGAATTCCTTTCGTAAGGCCTGCAGTTGCGCACGTTTCACCCTTGTAGAGCCTTGAAATTTTTGCTTCATAGACTCCCATATATCCTTGGACGTTTCATCATTTAGTATTGTGTCCAAAATCTCTCTATCTATTGCTTGATAAAGATAATTCTTTATCTTCAAATCTTTCAGTTGTTGTTCCTCCATTCGTTTAAGCTCTGCTTCTGATGCAGTTGCTTTGTCTCGGACAACATCAATGTTGTGCTCGAGCAAGTTCTAATACTCCTTGGAACGCAAGAAATTCTCCATTAATTTGGCCCAATGGTCATAATGACCATCAAATTTGGGAATGGCAGGTTGAACGTACTTGCTTGTGTCTGCCATTTCTGATAGCACTCACTGTTTTCCCAAACCTCACCAGTGTATCACTCTTCCCAACCCAGTTCAGAAAACAAAGCTCTCTAGTGTTTTTCTCTCTCTCTCTCACTCACAAGTAAGTTTTTGGTTCAGGCCCACGAAACTCTGATACCAAATTGTGAACGTAACTTATGGTAAGTAAAAAGATCTCTGTATGCAATCTGAAACTGTGTTATGTATTTCATCAAATTACATTGTTTAAATAAATTGCAAAAGAAAGAAAAACTGCTCTCCCTCACTCTGCCGAAAACTAATGGGCAATTTCCTAATAATAGGGTAGCTAATATTTAGCTCCTACAATTCCCTAAGATTCGGTCAGCATAAGACCGTTATTCAGAACAAAAATTTAAATAAAACATAACAAATCTGCAATTTTAAAACTAGAACATATCTCCTAACATTCGTTGCATCCTTGATCAGCCTTGATCAGCTCTCGTTCGTTCATCACGACTCAGGTTTCAAATTACCTCCATCCGCACTATCGCGCATCAAGCTTGCTTTTTCTTTGGATCAAATTCGTGCATCACTGAATCAGGGATGCACATCATATTTGCTTGTGCCTTGGGGCTTCTGGTTCATGACTAAAATCTTGTGCTTCCTCTCTCTCTCAGATCAGCATCCAAAAAATCTTCCTCTTTTAGTGAAACATGCGTTCTGATAAAGAGTGAAGCTGCTGCAAGCTGTAAAACCACCAGGGGCATCTCCACAAAAGGAAAATATTAGATTACGGGTTCAGGAGCAATTGAGAAAAAAAATAAAGGACTTCCTGACTAAACACTATGCTATTTTTAAAACTAATCTTTTAAACACATTTTAATAAAAACAATATTTTTTTAGATAATCAACAAAAACTAATTAATTAGAGATACAACTACATTTATTTAAACTAAAACCAAATTTTTAGAAAAGAAAAACACTACAAAATTGAGTGCTAACAATTGAGTAGCGTTAATTTGATAACATCAACAACATTGTTATCCGTGATCCTCAAAGACTAGTTCATTATTAATAAAGAATATAAAAATATAAAACAAAGAGGAGAAAGAAAACGAGGAGTCAATATATACTAAGGTAAATGTGAGAAAGGAAAATAATGAGATAATTCCTAAAACTAGAAATTTAGCAAATGATCATCCAGAAGAGAAGTAAAGGAGCCACCACCATCATTAACCAATAAAACAAATTTTTTTTCACTTTAATTTCAATTTTAGTTTTTAAATTTTGTTTTAAATTAGTTGTTTGATAATCAATTATGCATGTCTTAGGTAAATTAGTATAGAATGTAAATACCTTTTAGATATGGTTGGATTACGTAGAAAAAGAACAAACACACTCTTGAAATTGTTTTTGAAAATTGAGAGTGCAATTTGAAAATTGAGAGTGCAAGGAAGAAAAAAAAGAACCATGAGAATACTTAAAAGAGCAAAATTGACACAATGCAGGATAGTTTTGTGGTTAAGGATTGACATAGGGAAGTGAATCTAACCTTGTGAGATAAGTGAGCCAAACACTTCACGGGAATTTTGTGTCATTGGGTCATGAGTTTTGTGTCTAATTTTTTATAGTTATTGTCAATACCTAATTTTATCTATGTGAATATAAAATTATTTCCAAAATAGTAAAAAAAAGTTTTAAATGAAAAAGGATAAAAATAAATTGTTTGAAAAAATAATAAAATTGATTAATAAAGTTTCTTTAATTTATGATTTTAAAAGTTAAGTAAAATAAGGATTTTGTGTTTTAAAATTAAAAATAAAAGAAAAATAAAACTTATTAATTATTTTTTGTTCTCTTTCAATTCCTAATGATGCCTCCATCTAATTCACAATTTGCATTAATATGATCCTTAACGCTTCATCATTGGATTGGCACTTTAGAAAACCCTCACTGCATATCTTTCGAGGTTGTAGTTCGTGGCAATCTCGCGGGTAGTGGGTTGCATTCATCCTCATCTTCTTCCCTGAACCTAGCGGCGGATGATTTTAGGGTCAGAGAGGGGCATGACCCCCCAAATATTGAATTTTTTAATTTTAAGTATTATATTTTATGAATTGATCAAAATTAATTTGTGTATTTTTTATTTATTTTATAAAGTACAACATATAATGTTAATAGATAATAAATAATGAAAAATTTTAGGTTTAATTTCTCTTTTGGTCTTTGTTTTTGTCAAAAAATTGACACTAGGATTATATTGATTATATAACAAAGCAAATCATCAATATTAAGAGTTTCAATTTTAATGAAAGAATCATTAATCCGTTTTAAGAAATTTATCTTAAAAGAACAAATTGCATTAGTTTTTCAAAAAATCAAGACCAAATTGAGACTATAAAAAACTAGAGGACCAACTTAATATTTTTAAACAAAAACATGAATCAAAAGAGTAATTAAACCAAATATTTATTAGAATAATTTTTATTTTCATTCTTATTGTATTTTTAGTTTTTTCACAAATTGTAATCATTTCTCACTCTCGTATGTTTTCCTTTTTTTGAAGAAAAAAACATTAGACACAAACTCATTATTTTTGCTTTTATTTCTCATTTATGCTCTTCCTTTCTTGTCTCTGATCTCACTTGATAATAAAAACATTATTTTTTATCTCATTAGCTTTTTGTTCATCTTTGTATGAATATAGGAAAAAAAAGTATCATGTGTTTTTTTATAACCAATTTTTAATTGTGACTTGATTATAATATATTTTTCTTTTAATAATTATGTGTCTCAATTTTTTATTAGATTATGATAAATTATTTTTTAATATTGTTTACAGAAAAAAATATATTGATAAAGAATAAAATAATAAATTTATGGTTTAAAAGTGATAAAAAAGAAACTGTTAATGAAAATAATATATTACATATTTTGAAGCATTATACTAATGATCAAATTGTTTAGTAGAGAAGCTATTTTTTGAAACATTATACTAATGATCAAATTTAATGATCTCAAAATTATATTATTTTGCTCCCTTCAACATTTTTTGTCAAGTTCTGCCGTCGCCTGAGCCACCCCCATCATTCCTGGTTCGCGACTGCCGTTGGTTGTTCGTCGTCTCTACGTTGGTGCTTGAACTCGTCACGAGCTCGTCGGCCTTGGAGTTCTCATTTTCTCTTACCATCGCATTTTTTGAGTTTGTTTTGGTGTGCGAGAAGACCACAATATATTGATTCTATACTCAGTCTACTATTTTAATTCATTCATCGTTAATTGCACTCAATTGGAGTTGGTAATGATTTGGGTCACTGACGGTTTGCCGGTTTGATTCTTACGGTAAGGGGTTTTTGTGCAGGTTTGCTTTTATGAGTGGGTTTCTCTATAGGTGCGAGGCACATTTTAATATCTTAGCTTTGCTTATCAGGGCACATTGTATTTTTTAGATAGACATTTGCAAATTGAAGCATGATTTCATATTATAAGAAAAGTGATCCATGTTTTGTCTTTGGGAATATGACTGTGCGACTTCTTTGTTTAAACCATTGCACCTGGGTCTGAATTGGATTAGACTTCTTTGTTTAAACCATTGCACCTGGGTCTGAATTGGATTAGACATGTAGAATTGCATGATATTAGGCTAAATAGCTAGACACCCAACCTTCTCTGCATGTGTGGGTCTGTTTTGAATATTTAATTCATGCATGGTCATATGCTTTATGTATATATTTGTTGGAAGAGGCATCACGTGGTTCATTCTCAAAAAGCATTTGCGTGCATAACATATATTGAAATGTGAATGATTAAAAAAAAAGATAATTTTTTACAATTCTTTTTTGATAAAAAATTATTTTTTTTAAAGGTATGAATACTCGAATGATCGTCCGCATCAGCTTAGTGCTTAATATCTTTCTTTTTTAATAAATAATCAAAACATGGTTTTTTAAAAGGGCATGAGTATTCGAACGATCATTCGCATCAGCCTAGTATTTAATATCTTTTGTTTTTATATAAATAATCAAGATATGTTTGCAAAAGGTATGAATATTCGAGGGACCGTCTGCGTCAGGCTAGTACTCAATATCTTTTCTTTTCTTAAAACTTCTAAAAAGTATAAAATTTTAAAATTAAAAAATATCAATACTTGTTCACTAAACTTCAGTTCTCACTAGCATTCTCTTTCATTATTTCATTTAAGCCAAGCTCCTGCTGGCACAATTTCTTAAATAGTCATAAAGAACTACGTAGTATTGATTTCTCATTTTTAATGAGAATACGTAGGATCAAGGTTAATCTTTGTCGGGTCCGTTTTTACTTAAAAAATAATTTTGTTTAATATTTTCTTATTTGTGGGAAAAATAAGTATTTAAAATAAACACATCATTTCTGCACATTCAATTAAAGGTATCGCCTTTGGACGGGCGTTGTAGGGTGCTAATACCTTTCCCACGCGTAACCGACTCTTGAACCCTAGATCTTATTTTCGTAGACTTTAATTTATCTTTATGGTTTTCCATAGTTTTTCAGAATAAATTATGGTGGCGACTTCAAATCTCTATTTTCAAACCAATTTCTTTTTTATTCGTTATTCCATCACAATTTAGGTTGCGATAGTTATTAAGAATGGTTGGCTTAGATAAGATTAAGGCAAATATTTTTTGTGAAAAATTCTGAATAACCAGAGCCAAACAACACCTTACACAAATTTGAATGAAAATTATCCCTTTTTGAAATTGGCCTGAAAGATGCACCCTAAGCCTAAAATGTAGGTAATCAAACCTTTCTTTATAATGAGAAGGATGCAACAAGGTGTGTGTGCCATGAAGGGAAATTATGAGTTGTAACAAAGGAGAAAACAAAAACAAGTCAATTAGAGGTGTACTAAAAGGAAGGAAAAAGAAAAGAAAAATTAGGCTGCAACGTTGAACTCATGGCATTTACACGTTGTTATCCTTTCTAGTAGTGAGTCTTGCTTGTGTTGAAAAACAAAGTTCTATGATAGTCCAACCACATTACAATCCCAAAAGACCTTAGTGATATATGCCAATCTTGTGTACATAACTGTTAGAAATGAAAATACAAAGCTAAGTGGACATGTAAAAGGTTCTTAGAGAGTAAACGTTTTGAACACTTCGAAGGATACAAATATTCACTTTAAAACAAAAAATCCATTAAGAGACCTTGTGTTTGATCTTTAGCTATGATAACTGAATTGCATTTGTGTTTAACAAATTTCATTGGTTTCAATTAAAGTATTGTGATTGCATTTCTCTTAGCTTTTAATTAGTGTGAATTATAAGTTCCTAGACCAACCATGATTGGATTTTTGAAACCATTTTGTTGAATTGTATAAGTTTTGCTTGGGGACAAGCAAAGAGCTAAAGTTAGGGGATGTTGATAAGTGCCTAGTATTAGTAAAATTGCATATAATTTAGACATTTATGTTGCATAAATTCAATGTAAAAATCACTAAAATACCATTTTGCATTAAAATACAGAATGAGGAGAAAGGAAGTTATAAAAAAGTGGAATATAATGTATTTGTGTTGTTTTTGCAGGAAAACAAAAGAAATTAAGACGTTGGTGCAAAGCCCCAAAGTTGCAGCACAACCAAAAGAAATGAAGTGAGAAGATCCAGAATATGAGCCTACGGATGAGCAACGATATTGGCACTGCGCTACATTTTAGGAAACCTTCACTACAGGAAAACCTTGAGCTCCAAAATGACGGTATAACATCAAGAGAAAACCCCCAAAAGAGGGAAAGCTCCATGGATGATCACTAAGATGGATGCCCTAACTTGGAAGACAACCCACTCATGAAGTAAACCTGCATGGCTAACCTACTTAGATTGGAGCTAGAGCAACACCTAGAATTATGTAAATATAAATCATGTCTTTGTCATTTTTATGCTGATTTTGTAAATCATTCCAGAGAGGAAACTCTATAATTAGGATAGGTTTATAGTGTATATCTTTCATAAGTTATGGAAGAACGAAAGCAACTCCATGTTCTTGTTGTATACATCAATATGAGCAACTACCTTCTAAACTCTTTGTATTGCACCTGGTTTGATATATATTATGTTCTTGTTTTATGTGTTGGTTATTTGGTTTCTTCTTATTCATTTGATGACTTGAGTGTTAGTTTTGAAATTGTTGAAATGACAAGAATGGGGAGGGGGCGTTGAATTGGCTAGTTACAAATTTAGGCTATCTTTCAAAGCTAAGAACCACCTTTATTTGAATCAATTTGATCACTAATAAGTGCCAAAATTCAGTAAAGATTCGTAGCAAAGTTTGGCACTTATGCTTTTAATCTGTGTTCATTTCATATTGATTCTCCCTAAATTTAAGACAATTGATTTTGAATCACATGCTTCCAAGTTTTGATTTAAAGAAATCATTTAATCCTATTTTGTGTGTTTTCAGGAAAGATTAAAGAGAACTTAAGAAGAGTGAAGGAGAAAGCAAGAAATAAAGAAGAAAAGGAGGAATGTGTGCAACAGGTCGCTCAAAGCAAAGGTGTTTCGCTCAAGCTAGGACATGCTCGCCCAAGCCAAAGTCTTCTCGCCTAAGCGAGACACTTGCCGCCTTTGTCGCTCAAGCGAGCTTGAGCTCGCTTAAGCGAGAGTTCGTGAAGAAGCCATAAGTAGTTTTGTAATTCTCGCCCATGACTTTTCAAACACAAAACAAGACCCAACAACCTAAATTGAGTGCAGTAAAAGTCAAGGTGCCACTAAATTGCTAGTAGGAAGACTTAAGGTGCCACTAAATTCAGTGCAACAAGAGTTAAGGATCCTACAATGTGGAAATCTGAATACTGAAGCTATAATCGGACATGGTTCCATTCCATATTCAAAATGTGGCAAGCCACCTTTAGGCCATTATAAAACTACATTACTCTTGTGCTAGATAATTTTTTTATCTTCAATACGTAAAAAAGTTTTTAAAAAAACAAAACACACAATGCACAAGAGATAAGTTTTTTCTTAATACAACTAAGGTTCAATATAATTTGTTCATACAGCAATAAATTCATACAAATTGATACCAACACAACAATCAATTCATACCAACACAACAATCAATTCATTCCAAGATAACAACATAGAGATAAATTGAAGCAATTGAAGTGTTTGGTTAAAGCAAAGATTCGTACCTCTCCTCCTCGACGATGTGGCAGTGAAAGCGGAAGGGCCCCTCCTCGACGGTCGGTGCTTCCGCTACCCACGACAGAACTCAAACTTTTGCTACCCACGATGACAAGCTTTCGCATCGAGACTCAGGCGATGAACCTCATGGCAGATCGCGGTGGAAGGAAGCCATGGCACAGATCAGTCTCGCTGGGCAGTAGAGATGGCATGACAATGGGTTGGCTTGGTGGGCAGTGGGTTAGCTTGGTGGGTAGTGGGTTTTGGCTTGTTGGGCAGCGTTGTGGTGGGCACTGTGAAACAGAGAAAAGAAAGTAAAATTTTGGGAGAAAATGAAACATGAAAGAGGGAATCCCAATTCTAAATTCTGATTTCATCGACGATATTATTGATGGCACAGATCCATCGGTAAATATGTCGGAGTACAAAATCAAAGACGTTATCGACGAACAACATGTGTCAGTAAATGCATGTAAATGCATATATGAACATTTGTCGGTTGATAACGTTGTCGTTGACGCGTTCAAATTAATACTGCTAAACTATAGCAACTTCAGTATTGCTAAGATAGTAGTCAACAAAATAGAAAGGGTAAAGTAACCCAAAGTCGTCTCCCAACGAACACGGAATTGATTTTTAACAAGTTAGTTCTTATAAAATCTATACAAAACAGTTAGTCAAATAAAATAATAAAAATATGGGAGGATTAAGATAAAATAAGATAGAAAGAATAGTAAAGAAAAATAGATTGATTCCATTGCTTTTTCAAAATAGATTCATCATCAGTTATCTAAAGATTATTGCTCAATTAATTATTGTTGTAGATTTACAAATTAATCAATGTAAAGTCTCAATTAATTTGTTGGCGTTCTCACTTTTAACCAAAGTACAGTCTCAATTAAAAGTAAGAAC
>Ga0214543_1008067_pt1 | contig 17532 bp, 10 predicted proteins | sample CNSS2metaG_FD_160094 | JGI IMG/M metagenome (GOLD analysis project Ga0214543, IMG submission 160094) | Root nodule microbial communities from cowpea collected in UCLA plant growth center, Los Angeles, California, USA - CNSS2 | ecosystem: Host-associated > Plants > Roots > Nodule | place: USA... | reverse complement strand
AAAAAAAAAAAAAGAAATATAAATAAAAAAAAAAAATAAAATAAAATATATATATATATATATATATATATATATATATATATATATATATATATATATATATAAAAGGTGATTCTCCATTTTTGGTGTCTAATTTTTTTTTTCACTTTTACTCTTCAAATTACCAGTTTATTTATACTTATATATATTAAAAAAGATTTTCCATTTTGGTGTTCCCTTCTTTTTTTTCACTTTTACGCTTGAAGTTACTGTTTTGTTTAATTTGAAATGATTTTTCAAATTTAACTGTTTTTTTTTTAAATTTAACTATTTTTCTAAATTAAATAACTAAAAATAATTTATTAAATAAATAAAAATCATCTACAACACACAAAAAAAACTATCTATTTGTAAAACTTATTTACGTAATTATAATTTCATTATTTTTTGCTATGAAAAAAAAGTGAATACAGATGTGGATATATTTTCACTAATAATAAACATAATAAAAATACTTATCTAAAAGGGGCGAGGAAGGAAAAGAAAGAAAATGGAAAATGGAAGAGGTACACATATTTATAATCTTTTTACTGAATTTTTTTGTGTTGTTATTTGTTGAACATTAAATATGTTGATATTGATATTTTAAGTTTTTCTTAATATATTTTAAAATCTCAAAGTCAATGTCCATCAACAAAAAAAGTATAGAAAAATCACTAAAAAATAAAAATAAAATATTTACATGCTTGTTTCTGAATCAGAAAACCCTTATTTGTTGCATGAAAAGAAGGGAGGGTGAAGGATGATGATGTTGGGGGTTCACCAACCAATGAGGAGCCTCCATGGAAGAATCATAAGTGTCCCAATGAAAACGATGTTGCTAGCTATAACCTCATCATATGTCACTTTTTTTTTCTCTAAAATTCCAACTTCATCATTCGACTAGGCTCATTACATTTCATGTCGTGTTTGCTCTTTTTCTTCTCTTCATATGATTATTGCTATTATGACCATTATTCTTAATGCTTTCTAATAATTTGTTTTTTTAAATTGTGAACAAAAGCTTGGCCCCATTCAAATTTATTCTAAAATATATTACGTTCAGAAAACAACAGACTTTAGGTGCCTAACCTAATAAGCATATGTGTTTAATTAGTTTAAAAGATTGTGGATAACATTCTTTCTTTTCTTACAATTTTTATGACATTCTCAGAACAATCAATTTATAGTATTTAAAGCTTTCGATAAATACAAAATCGGGAGGCCCCATACATACTCTCAACATTTAGCTGAAAAAAGTGTTATATATACACACACATACAAATGTAGAAAATTATTGTACAAAATAATGGAGCTTTCTCTCTCTTTCTATTTGTATATATGAAGAGAGTTTGTACCATATTATTTTGTATAATTATTTTACGATTTAAAAGGAAAATAAGAGAGGAATTTTCTTTTTTTTTTCATAAAAGTTATATTAGATAATTTTTACATAGAAATGAAAAAGAAGAAAAAAATACAAAATAAAATTAATTCAACTTTATATCTTCTAATTTAAAAGCAGTTTATATCACATTTCTTTATACTATGCAATTTTTCATTTACATATACAAATAGGCTTAGGTCCAGTCAAGTAGGCTTGGGACTAACTTAAAGAGAATAAGGATTAATCCATATTCATTTAACTCAATGTGGGTATGTGTTCATCTGAGTTAGACGAACCCATGTTCATTCGAGTTTAGCTAGACCCGAGTCAGGCCTAACTTGATCAAAACCAAATTAGGCTTGACCAAATTATGTTGTCCAACCTAAGGTCGAGACAAGTCAGTCCAATCCAAGTTGAGTATAGTCGTCCTAGGCCAAGGTCGAGATAAGTCGCCAAGGGCACAAGTCCAACTAATTCCAAGCCTCAGTCGAGTCAAGATGGTCTGGATCTAGGTTAAGTTGAAATGGTCGGGGTCCAAGTCAAGTTGAGTTGCCTACCCAGGTTGAGTCGAGTTGTTATTGGCCTAGTTCTAGTCAAGTGACCTCGAACCTAGGTCAAGCCAAGTCAAGGTGTGAGTACATTCAACTAAGTTGAGTTAGACCCATGTTGAATCAAGTTTGATAGAGTTCAAGTTGGGCCATGCCTTGTTGGTACTAAGAAAATTGAGTCAAGTTTAACCATGTGGAGTTAGGCTTGGTTTGGGCTGAGACATTGGTCCTACATCGAGTTGGGGTCATGTCAAACAAAATAATGCCCCTCTCACGTCATTTCAACTTGAGTCAAAGTACGACCACATTCAATAGGGTTGGGCTAAGCCCATGTATGGCTAAGTGTAGTTTGGGTGAGCCAAGGGCCAAGGTTAAGATGACTCTAATTAGGTATATGTCAAGTTGGGCTTAGGTGGGACCGAGATGGATTGCGCCTGAATGGACCAAGTTAATTTGGGTATGCCTTAGGCTAAGACATTATGGCCACATCTTATTAGGACCATATCAAGTTGAGTTGGTCGATCCTGTGTCAGGTCAAGCCAAGTCAACCTAGTCCCACATTTAGTCGAGTTGTGTTGGGCTTAGACAAGATCAAGAACAATCATGATTAAGTTAGGTCAAGCCTAGATTGAGCTAAGTTAGATGGGGTCTAGGTCAAGTCAAACTCAAGTGGGATAAAGGCATACCGAGTTAGCATAGGCTAAGTCAAATTGGAAGGGAGGGTGGGAGAGATTGTGAGTTCAACTCCCCTCATTGACATTTGAGAGTTATAAGGCTGGTTCAATAGGTTTGGAAGGAATGGTGGGAGAGGTTGTGGGTTCAACTCATTCCACTAACAAAATACTAACAACTAACATTTGATGATAAAAAAAAATTGACTTATGTTCGATCGAGACATTAAACCCACATTGAGTCCAAGACTACAAGTTAGATTGATCTTAAGTCAAGTTAATTAGGCTGATCCTTCACATTGGAACTTCCCCCTCGAGCTAACTGTCGAGTACCTCTTTTCTTCTTAAGGGGACATGCCTGTCTATCCCTCCATCAGGAAGACTTTCGATACAGGGTCTCGTCTGAACTGGTCACCACATAAACCTTCGACTTCGATACCATTGTTGGGTCTTTCGAAAGAGGATCAATAGGGAGATATAACACCAATAAGACATGAGCTCAACCCACACATAAGGGATTGACACCACTCCTAACCCAAAACCTTATGACAACAAGTTTATGGGTGTTCATCCGTATATGATACTCAACTTTCTCATTTTCACTCAATGTAGGACTTAAACTTGTTGTAAATAACTAACAAATCACGAATAAAAGGGTATTTCTCGAGGCGTGTAAAATCACCGCCCTTAAGGACTTATCTGCGATGTGTTGCGCAAGTCCCCCAGGATACAATAGGAACTTCTCGGATTTTTCAAGGATCTCAAAACTAGCAAGGTATTCTAAAACGAGTAAGTAATTAGACCCAGAATAATAAGAGGAAGGAAGAACTAAGAGAACAAAAGATATAGGAGAGGAGAATGAAAGCTCAAGTGGTGTGTCTTGGAGGAGGAAAATGACACATATTTATAGATGGGAAAGGAGCTTGCAAATGGTGAACAATGGTAAAAAAATAAAGACCAGATCAAAACTGATTGTGAAATAATGGCCAAATCAAAACTAGAACACCATGGCTTGCAGCACAGTTACGGGTGAACCTAGATAGTATTAGGAATCAAAACATGGTCTCTAAAATAGATCTGCAACACATCATTGATTGGTTCAAAACTATTGCCATAAATGCAAAGATCATGTTTCTAGACTCTTCTTCCCTTTTGAAATATTCTCTATTTCCCAACAATCCCCCACATATTACAAAAGGGGAGAAATGGAAGAAAAATAAAATCTTGGATCTAAACTAAGATGTAAAGCATCAGAGCTAGTATAGCAAGCTATATAAACCAGTCCTAGACATATAGACTTAACACACATTGTAGTTGGTATAGCAAGCTATATGAACCAAAGACACTTGATGTGTGTTACTGGTTTATCAATCACAATACACCCCCACAATCCTTGCTATTAACGTTGTGTTGCGCTTACTAGGCCATGCGCGTGTCCGGTATTCGTGAGTGCTCTAGAGATCATGCCAAGATCTCATACAAGCGTCCTCACTTGACACTCATATAGGTGATTTCATCAAGTGTATGCTGCAAATCATACACCCCCGTAAGGGATATGAAAATCATTAAAACTTTGTTTAAACTAAAAATTCTCACACCACATTGAATTTTAATTTACAAAGTTTAACCTCTCAATATTGCAGCCTCTAGCACTTTCACGCACACTATAGGAATGGACATAATTGATTTAAAATCAATTTAGTGCTATCAAAACTAACAAGTGACTTGTTTTTACCCATATGAACCTTATTGATAGGATCTCCAATCACAAAGGTTGGGTTACCATCACTTGTTTGTTTGCAAGTGGCTTAAGTCTCATTCCCCTCAATGTTTCTAAAATCATATTCCTTCCTAAGGGTTTTGTCAAAGGGTCTACTAGATTTCATTCTGACTTCACATAATCAATAGAAATAGTTCCACTCTTTAGCAATTGCTTAACCAAATTATGTCTCAATTGTATATGTCTATTCTTTCTATTGTAGTTCTTGTTTTTAGCTATAGCTATTGCCGATTGGCAATTACAATGTATAAATACATATGGGGTTGGTTTCATTCCTAAAGGAATGTTTGCTAAGAATTTTTTCAACCACTCAACCTCACTACCATCCATTTCGAGAGCAACAAACTCAGATTTCATTGTTGATCTTGCAATAATTGTTTGCCTGGTTGATCTCCATGTAATCACACCACCCCCAAGTGTGAATACATAACCATCAGTGGATTTTGTCTCATCTGAATCAGAGATCCAATTAGCATCACTATACCCTTCTAGTACATCGGGAAATCCACTATATTCAATGGCTAATGCATTGAACCTCTTAAGTATCTCATAAGTCTTGTGAGTGCATCCCAATGTTCTTGATTAGGACATTGAGTGTACCTACTCAGTCTACCTACTGCATAAGCAATATCAGGTCTTGAAAAGCTCATTAAGTGTAGTAAGCTCCAAATTATCTGGGCATACTGAGGTTGAGAAATAGATTTTCCTATATTTTTCATTAATTTAGAGTTAGCATCATAAGGGGTACTCACTAGTTTAAAGTCATAATATCCAAACTTCCTAAGAAGTTTCTCAATGTATTTTTCCTAGGATAGTAATATACTATCTCCCTTCCTTATGATTCTAACACCTAAAACTACATTGGCTTCACCCATGTCTTTCATTTCAAATTTAGATCCTAGAAAAAATTTAGTTCTAGAGACTATATCAATGCATGTACCAAATATTAACAGGTCATCCACATACAAACATATAATGACACATTTACCATTTTGAGATTTAGAGTACACACATTTATCAACATCATTAGGTGAAAAACCATCACAAATTAACACATAGTTTTTCATGCACTATTTTGGTGTATGTTTTAACCCATACAAAGATTTTAAAATTTTGCACACCTTATTTTCTTGACCAGGGACAACACACCCTTCAGGTTGAGTCATATAAATTTTCTCCTCTAATTCACCATTCAAAAAAGCAGTCTTAACATTCATCTAGTGTATAACTAGCTTATGGATAGCTGCTAGAGCTAACAAAACTCGAATAGAGGAAATCTTAGTCACAAGAGCAAAAGTATCAAAGTAATCTATGTAGGGTTTTTGTGTAAAACCTTTTGCTACTAATCTTGCCTTGTATTTATCTATGGATCCATCAAGGTGATACTTTTTCTTAAAGATCCACTTACAACCAATGGGTTTTGCTCCTTTAGGTAAATTTACTAAGGTCCAAGTATTATTTTTCTTAATTGATTCAATTTCAGTCTTAATAGTCTTATCCCACTGTTTTGCATCAGGAGCACTAGTAGCCTCTAAAAAACTTGTTGGATCATTTTCAACTAGATATGTATAAAAGTTATCTCCAAAAGAAGTTTCCTTTCTCTGTCTTTTACTTCTTCTTAAACCCTCACATATGGCATCACTATTGTTATGTATAGGTTGTTCGACTGTATCATTAACCTTTAAAGGAAATATATGTTCAAAAAACTCAACATTTTTTATCTTCACAATAGTATTATGTTTAATCACATCACTTTTAAGAACAAGAAACCTATAGGAAGCATTATGTTCAGCATAACCTAAGAACATACAATTAGAGGCTTTGGAGCCTATTTTCCTTTTCTTAGGATCGGGTAACATTACTTTAGCTAGGCACCCCCAGACTCTTGGATATTTAAGATTGGGTTGATAACCTCTCCACAACTTATAGGGAGTTTTACCCATTTTCTTATGAGGTATCCTATTTTGTAAAAAACATATAGTAAAAATGGCATCTCCTCAAAGGTTATCAGGTGCACTAGAACTAATAAGCATGGCATTCATCATTTCCTTAAGAGTTCTATTTTTCCTCTCAGCTACTCCATTAGACTCAGGTGAATATGGTGGGGTTACTTCATGGATAATATCTTCTTTCACACAAAAGTCATTAAACAACACATATTCACCACCTCTATCTGATCTAATCCTCTTAATTTTCTACTTCCGCTTTATAAGTTAAAAACACATCAAAAGCTTCATCCTTACGTTTGATTTAGTACACTTTGGTGTATCTAGAATAATCATCTATAAAGGTTACAAAATAATTTTTACCACCTCTTGACATGGTTTGTTTTAAATTAGCTAGATCAATATGAATTAACCCTAATAATTCAGTTTGACGTTCTATAGGATAACATGTTTTCTTAGTTATTTTGGATTCTACACATACATCACATTTACCACTTTGTTTATCATGCATATTAATTAATCCTAGTCGTTGCAATTTCATAACATACGAGAAATTCACATGTCTTAATCTAGCATGTCACATATCATGAGTTAACAATATAAGTAGAAGAACATGATTCATTTATAATTTCTGAAATATTGAGTACAAAGAGACCTTGATCACAATTTTCCTTCCCCATAAAAACATTATTTTTTGTCATTACAATCTTGTCAAATTCAAATGACACTTTAACCCCAACTTTTCCCAATAGTGCTACAGAGATTAGATTAACTCTGATAGAGGACACATGTAGCACATCACTCAAGGCCAGAGTCTTCCCAGATGTGAGTTTTAGAATAACCTTTCCTTTTCCTAGGATTGGAGTTGTTCTAAAATCACCAAAATTAACATGTTCTTCTCCATCCCCTACACTAGTGTAGGAGGTAAAATACTCTTGTTTGCACAGATGTGCCTGGTAGCACCAGAGTCTACCACCCACTTGCTCACATTGGTCATCAGATTTACTTGAGAAACGACCGCAACTATAGTATCTTCCTCTTGAGCTATATTTGCCATAGGAGGATTGTCATTTCTTGCTCTGCGCCTGAACTGAGGTACATGATGGCATGGCTTTCCACATATGAAGCAATTACTCTTTTTCTTAAAGACGGGGTTAGATCCATTGGGACGGGAATTTTGAAAGTCATTTTTTCTTTTGTAATTAGGTTTGTTCTCGTACCTTTTTGAAGTAGGTTTGTCTTCTACCACGTTGCCTTTGCAGATATTGCTTTGGCCCTTGTAGTAGCACACTCCTTCCTATTGGTATCTTTAATTATAATGTGTGTAATGAGCTCTTGAAGCATCATTTGCTTGTGCCTGTTTTTCAATTGTTTATAGTCAATCCAAGACGACGACAATTTCTCAATCAGAAGTTCTGAAACAAACTCATCAGGCAGAAGTATTTTTTCTGCTTTGATATCTTCAAGTAGCTTGTGGTATTCGTTGATCATCTCCCAACGGTAGTAATTCCCTATGACGAATCTTTGTCAGACGACGTCTTCGATAATATATTTGAGAATCAACAAATCTCAAATATCTTTTGCTTCCTTATATGAGCAGTACACATCGAACAGATCATTAGACAAGGCACTAAGTAAGGTGTGTCGGCATACCTTGTTTGCATGAGTCCAATCTTTAACTTGTTTGGCACTAGATTCGTCAGGTTTTGAAGTTGAGAGAGCCATAGCTACTCCATACATGTTTAAAAGAATAGACACACGTTCTTGCTAGCATCGAAAATTCTGCCCAGAGAATACCTCAATTTTTGATACATCCGGAAATGGTTTCGCAAAGACGGTCTGAGTTCCGAAAATGTTTTGATTCTCTAGAGTAGTAGAGTTGTTGTTGTTGTTAGTCATAAGTCCTTAAGATTGTTGTAAATAATTGACAAATCACGAACAAAAGGGTATTTTTTGAGGCGTGTAAAATCACAGCCCTTAAGGACTTATCCATGGTATGTTGCGCAAGTCCTCCAAGATACAACAGGAACTTCTCGGATCTTCCGAGGATCTCAGAACTAGCAAGATACTCTAAAACGAGTAAGTAATTAGACCGAAAATAATAAGAGGAAGGAAGAACTAAGAGAACAAAAGATATAGGAGAGGAGAATGAAAGCTCAAGTGGTTTGTCTTGGAGGAGGCAAATGACATCTATTTATAGATGGGAAAAGAGCTTGCAAATGGTGAACAATGGTAAAAAATTAAAGACCAAATCAAAACTGATTGTGAAATAATGGCCAAATCAAAACTCAAACACCAAGGCTTGCAGCACAATTACGGATGAACCTAGATGGTATTAGGAATCAAAACATGGTCTCCAAAATATACCAGCAACACATAATTGATTGGTTCAAAACTGTTGCCATAAATGCAAAGATCTTGTTTCTAGACTCTTCTTCCCTTTTTAAATATTCTCTACTTCCTAACAAACTCAGATTTGGATTCCCAACAGTCGTATTTTATTCAATTGACAAAGTAAATCTAATCTGAATTTAATTTAGTTTATATTGAATTAAAAAAAACTTTAAATTTAATCTACTTAAATGAATCTGAATTTTAAATATAATTTATTTTATTAAATATGGATGGAATACGAGTGAGTTTTTTTAAAAAAATTCATTTCATGATGAGCCTAATCTTATAACTAATGCTCATCTTTGTGTTTTTTCGACTTCTTTTCTTCTTGACATGTAAAGTTTTGAGTGTAAGTTATGTGAACTTTTGTCTATGGCATGTAGAAATGTTAGAGACTATGAGAGAGAGATAGAAACACGTGTAAAAACATTGAATGAATAATTTTGGACTTGTTTGCTGCAAGTTCTTCATGAAATTCTTCATGAAAAGTTAAAGTTAAATTTAATTTCAATCTAATTATTTATATTAAATATAGATTAGATTTTAAAAGTCAAATATGTATTTTACTTGCATATCAAAACTAAATTCTTAAAATATATAATATTCATTCCTATTAAGCACTCAAATTAAGGTTGCGCAATTAATTCTACATAAAGTATTACCATGTACCAAAATCTAATTTACTTTTGAAATTATTAATTAGTAACATATTCTATGAAATATTTTAATAAATTTTATTCTAAAAATCACTTCTAGAAAATATGTAGTAATTTTAAATTACTTTAAATTTAAAACTGATTTTGAAAAAACAAAATAAAACCAGTATTAAGCTAATTTATAGATATCCCAACTATTTTTTAAATATAAATTTGAATTTAAAATTTAATCTAAATATTTAAATTTGAATCTTTAAAAATATTTAACTTGACTTTCTTTAAATATGAATTTTAATTCAAATTTAATTTTTTAGATTTCCATTGAATTTGGATTAGGTTTTAAAATTTCCATCTGTATCATGAAAGTGAGATGTGGGAGAAAGGACCATAGTAGAAAATGAGAGATTTGGAATACACACTAGTGATGGACCCATAGTGCTTATTGGAATCTCACTCCAAAAATTTGTTCTTAAAAGCAATGAACAATGGAGAATATTTGGAGGACCCTACTGAATTTAGCTTAAAATCTAAACAAACAATTTCAAGTGTCTTTGGATTAGCATTGATAAATTCAATTTTAATTAAATTGATTGTGAAAGGATATCATTTATATATCAATATATCCATAATAAAATTAGGTCAAAATTCAGCTAATTTTTTCTTTTATCTATCTATAGGTTGCTATAATTGTTTCAACCTAGAATAAATTATACACTCAATTACTTAATGTGGAATAATCTAGAGTGCAAAGTTTAATCAACATCATTTTGCGTTCTGTGTAACTAAAAAAAGGAATAATCTAAGTCATCTCTCAAATGGGTTTCAAAGTTTTCAAAAGGTAAATGAAAATTAGTTAGCAAAAGAGAAAACGTTATAAAACAAATTATTAATCCACTAAAGAAAATTATCCAAAATTATGATGGGTTTAATCTTGAGACTAATGGACGAGTTTGAGTTTTAGTTTTGGTAGATATAAACTGGTTGAGAAGAACATAAAAATAAAAATATTCATAAACCTTTTTCTTTTTAAAAAAAAAATTAGGATAAGTTTAATATCAAGTTATCTATTGATGAATATTTTTCTATTGTTTGTCTTCAATTTTCCAACCATGTCCCTAACCTCTTTACATCATTGAAAGTAATTGAATGTTTAATTTGTACTTAACCACGTAACTTTATTTAAATAATCTTTTTATGATTAAATATGTTTTTGTCCCTTAACTTTCAGTGAATTTTGAAATTAGTCCATTTCGAAACTTTGGACCAATTTAGTCTTTCATCTTTCAAGTGCGTTTCATAATAGTATTTGACTTAATATTAAAGCAAAAATGTGTCAAACAGTATAAACAACTCAAATACAATCATGAAATGCGTACGAAACATCAAATAAACTTAACAAAATTTGATTAAAATGACTAAATCCATGTATTTTGAAAGATGAAGGACTAAACTGGTTCAAAGTTTCAAAATAGACTAATTCCAAAATTCACTGAAAGTTAAGGAACCAAAAACATATTTAACTCATCTTTTTATATCAAGAAAATGTCTCATTAACCTCCAATTTGAATGACCAAAAATTGTTAGTCACTATTACTAAAATAATCACTATTAAGAATAAAAAACTTCAATTGGTCACTAAATTGGTCATTAAAATTAATCAAAGAGTAGTTTAGAAACCAACTTTCTATCGTAACAAAAATCTTGATAGCTAATGTTTAGGGACCAATTTTCTTTGGTACCTAAAATCTTAATAGCTAAATTTTAGAAACCAATTATAATTTTTTATTCATAATAATAACTATTTAGTAACCAATAATTTTTTATAATTTTTTATTTTGTAGATTGGTATCTAAATTAGTCATTATGATGAGTAATAACATTTAGTCACTAAAATTGGTTGAGATGAGACGTTTTCTTTAGTGTATTAATTTAGTAAACCTCCATGCCTTCTCGATTTAAATACACGTCATACAAAAATCATTCTAATGCTAAAGTTTCAAAAATTGGTGCTTAACTTATGTTAAATAATTGCATATAGATTGAAGTTAAATAAAGTTTTACGTAGTGTCTGGTCCATTTCAATCACAAAATCAGTTTCGAGTTAAGTTAATCTATGAAATAAATTAATTAGTTTAAAAAGTACTTTCAAAGAATATTTTATATACTGTTAAAACCTTTAACCTAAATATTTGATTTTTATGGGTATTTTAAATGTTAAAAACTTGTAAATTATAATATTTTTTTAGTTTTAGTTTTATCAAATTATGATATTATATTTTTTAACGATATTTTATGTATAATTTAACTATTAACTGATTTTAAGAAAATATAAGTAATAATACACTCAAGATTTGTTTTTCATCTTGTTATCCTAGAAAGAAATTTAAAATCATTCCAGTCATAGAAAATTCTAAATATTCATTAACGTGAAGGTTTTAGTTGTATTTTTTTTTCTTTCCAATCTAGCATAGCAATGTTGGTTTTCATTCCTTGATTTTCATCTATTTATCTTTTAAAAGAAGTACACAATTTTTATCTTAGCTTTTCTTTACTTTATTTTTTTATCTTTGTTTTAATTACTCAGATCCACACATTTTAAAAATCACACAACTTTAGTTATGTTGTTAAAGCACGTAATTTTTAACATACGTGTTATAAGGTGATAATTCTATACATTATTATGAAATATATTAAAAAAATAAAATTATGAAGATTCATTATTGTCTAACTTGAAATAAATTGGCTTAATGGATTATTAGATATTAAAATTGTTAGCAAAAATAAAAGATATGTTAAACGAGATTAAAATTGTCAAATTTTAAACTTGTAGATCAAAATGGAAGAAGTAAAAATGGGACAAAAGTAATCTATGTTTTAAATATATAAGTCTCAAATAAATCATTAAAAGTAGGATTAAATATGTTTTTAGTTTCTTAACTTTCATTACAAAATTTGAGTTATTCTTTTATCGAAACTTTGACTCAATTTAATCCCCCAACTTTAGAATTGCGTGAATGTAATCCTTTTAACTAAATTTTCTTAAGTTCATTTAACGTTTCAAATGCATTTCATGATATCATTTGAGTTGTTTATACAGTTTGATACATTTTCGCCTCAACTTTAGCTAAGAAACTATTCATGAAACATGTTTGAAATGTCAAATAAACTTAACAAAATTTAGTTAAAATAACTAAATTCACGCAGTTCTAAAGTTCATGGACTAAATTGAGTTTCAAAAAAGAACTAATTTCAATTTTCACTAAAAACTAAGGGAGTAAAAACATATTTAACCATTCAAATTATAATAGACTTTATTTTGAGTGGTTGTATCTTTTATCATTAACTTAAATTTTTCTTTATTTTGATATGTATCAACTCCTTACTTATGGATTTGTTTAATTCTTTTAAAGAAAGTTTTTTTTTCATATTTTTTTTGTCTAAGTTTGGTTCTTCATGTTTTTTAATTTTATTTTTTCATACGTAATTGTTCACACCGGCGGAACTACCTAGGGACATAGGGGAGCCACGACTCCCTCAAAATTTTTGAAAATTATTTTTTTATATATTTATTTATTTATTAAAATTAAATTTATATATTATTTATATTAAATTTATGTTATGAAAAATTATAATAAAAGATAAAATAAAAAGTTTAATGAAGATATTGATTTATAAAAGACATTAGGTTTTTTTTTTCTGACTATAAGAACTTTTCATCATGTAAATTATCATGAAAGTGTGTGAGAAAAAATAAATACAAAAGAGATAAACAGAGGTTGGGGAATACATAGTTTGAGATTGAAGTATACATTCTTGGATGATCTATCTCTCACATATCAAGGTTAGTATCTTATTATAATTTATATATGTTAAATTTATTATTCTTTTTAGGATGTACTTTGTTGTTCAAAATCAATAGCTTCGTTTTTGTAATTTTCTAATTGTTCCAACTTCCAAATTAAGTTTATCCCAAATTAGTATAAACCCTAATTATGATTTTAGGATTTTTTTTTTATGAAATTTGTATGAACCTTAATTATAGTTTTTTCCAAAATTATTATAACCCTTAATTATGAAATTTAGGGATTTTATGCTGCCTATGGTAAATTTTTTAAAAGTTTTGAATTTATACAGCGTTGCTTATTTAATTAAATTTGTACGGGTTTTGTTATGTTTTGCATTGTGATAATTGTGATTTGTGAATATAAATTTTATTTTTTTCTCTTAATAGGTGGGAAGTGATGAATTTATATTAGAAAGAGTATGATAAAGAGTAAAAGAATTGATTCTTTTTTGGAGAGAGAAAGGTTTGTGATAAAGATGAAAAAAAAAATGCATCGACATTAACTAAACTCATGATTTGGTATGATATAATAACGAAGGATAGTGATATTTTTTTGAATTTTACTATAATGTGTGCTTGTTTTAAGCAGAGAAAATGAAAAGAAAAAATAGAAGTTTTTTTTCTAATTAAAAAAAAAATAGATCTAACAAATTTAATTTGGCGCCCCTAAAATTTTTGTGCAAGTTCCGCGACTGGTTGTTCATATATAATAATATATGATCGATGAATTTTAAAATATTAATTTAACTAATATATTAAAAGTTATATTGATACTTAACGTATTTAATATGAGTATTAAAAGAAGAAGAAGAAAAAAAGTCATTAAAATTATAAGTACCCAATGCAATTATTGATCTCTCTGGGTCCAATAGACACCTCCTAAGGTCGATACATATCAAATTGTTTCCTGGAAATGCATGATGTCTAAAGTAATTGAAGCTTTCTCTATCAAATTTCAATTGGCATTTATGTTAACTATTTCTTCACATATACCTCACCAATTTCTCAATCTATCTTCCATTTATTTCGAAAAAATAACTCTTCAAAATATAAAATATATATTTCAGAAATTTCAATTGGAAGTTGTTTCTGCATGCATCACCATACTTTCGAGTGATACTCCCGTAATTTATTTTGGCTTAACTATTTTTTTTATGCTGAATTAGGTAATTTAAAATAAATAAAAAAAATGGTCAACTTTTCTTTTATAGTTCAATGTCAAATCATCAACTTATAATGACATGTTATATCAAGGGTAATGATACTTTAACTCCCTACTTTAATCTTTTTTAACTCGCTAATGTATCATGGTGATGTGGCTTTTAAATTTTTATTTATGAATTATTACAACGTGTGTGATGTGGCGCCATAATTGAGTGTTAGAGTGGACAAAATGGAGGGGCGCGTGGGCGTGAACACAACTGGTTCCCACGAAAGCGAAAATCAAATTTTTGGAGAAAACTCAAATCCTTGGAGCGAAACAAAAAGAAGAGCAGCAACGCGACGGTTCCTTTTGAACGAAAGCATTGGAGCGAAAACGGTTCTCACAAAAATCATATTTTTTGAGAAAAATCAAATTTTTGGAGCGAAACAAAAAGAAGAGCAGCAGTGCGGAAGTTCCTTTTGAACGAAAGTATTGGAGCGACACCAACAAAAGTAGTGGCTGTTGTTTTTTTATTTGTTCTTGTGTGCCGAATTTGTTGGTGTTGACGACGAAGGCCATGGAATGAAAAAAGGTTGGGTTTTGTGATGAAGGCGTGACCACCACCACCTCCTCCTTAGAAGCTCCCTCAAGAAGGATCACTAGAAGCATGTCTAGAGGGGAGTCTTCTATTCCATCATCTTTATCTTTGTTTTGCATTTCTTAGTTTGAATTCCCTAGGTTGGTTTAAAGTTGACTTATTTTGGTTGACTTGTTGACTTTGACCCAAGTAGACCTTTTGACCAAGATTAGATTAACTTAAACCAACATGCTAATCCTTGTTTGTCTTATTTTTGTAGATAATTAATAAGAAGTGTTAAAAAACAGATATGTCTAATAGCTCAACCCAGAAAGTGATCTGAATTGATTAATGAGTCTTTCACTTGTTTAAGTTGAATCTTGAAAGAGTCTTTAAGTTTTATAACCCAATTAATCAATTTCACAGTTATGTGTTAATGGACTATTTAAGGCAATTAAGAAAGATTGTAAGAGAAGAGAAAAACCAAGACACAACAGTTTATACTGGTTCGATTCAAAAAGAATCTACGTCCAGTCTTCTCCTAAGTAAACCCACTTAGGAGGATTCCACTAATACAATTAGGATCCAAGAATTACAAGAACACCTATATAATTCTAGAACCTAAAACCCAAGAACTTGATCTACCAATCAAGAACTCCCCCTAGGAGCAATGCATCCACGCAATTGCACCTAGGCCTACACTTCACACAATGAAGCAACTGTAATCAGAGATACAATCAAAATAAATAAGAAACGAATACACCTATGTTGTGCAGATTTGTCACTTTGCTCCTAGATTCAAGCTAGACCCATCAAGGTAGAATCAACCATCAATCTCCTTGAATCTTCACTTGAATGATCTTCCAGAATGCTCAAGAACTTTGTGTCTCTCAGAGGGCTGTTTCTCAGAATGAATTTCAGTGATCTGTAAATTTTCTCTCTAACTCAAACAGATTGCAGAAAACAGCTTTTATACAGAGTTCTCTGCTGTCATTAATGGATTAGGAATTTACCTAATCGATTATCGTGAGTGTATTTTCACTACCTTAGTGCAGTACTCACAACTAATCCATTAGTTAAACAACTAATCAATTTATGATTGCACAAGCAAGAATGTGATGGTTAATTACAACTTAATGCAGGCTTGATTTACATCTGATAATTTCATACAAATAGCCTAATGCACAACCTAACTAAAACAAGACTAATTCTAAACTAGTAATGCATATGAAGTGTAGCCTTGGACATCATCAAAACCATCTTCATATAAGTTGAAGTAGCTCCCCCTTTCAACAAGAAGTAGAGCAGGGCTAGGTGGCACATGATGATTGGAGCACTTGGATGATGTGGAAGAGAGAGGAAAGCAAAAAGCATAAAGCAAAAGCAAAAGTAGACATGTACCTTGTCTCCTTTTGCCTTTTTGGTTTATTCCTTTGAAGGCTACATGGTCTCCTTCCTCTTTTGGCCTAGAATTCTCATGGGAATGCATCCACCAATCATAATCCATCACTTGGCCGAGAATGCACATGTGTTAGGTTTCTAGGGTTTGCTTGTTAGTCCATTCCGTGTTTTTGTAATTGCTAAAGGACCCCTATGGACTCCTATTTAAAGGGTGCTCATTGTCTTGTAAAAGGGTTGACCATTTTATTGCTAAACTATTGTGTTTCAACTATTGTTTTTCCGTGAGCTCTCCTTCCTATAAGTGAACTCACCTTTGCCTTATCTTGCTTGCAAGTGGCGGCACCATCCCCCATCTCTAGGGCTTGGTTGGCTTAGATCCCCCCCTATGAGTGACATGCTTCTTCCATGCTCCATCTTCTATGCTTTCCATTTTTAATGCTACTTATTTCATTTGTTCTTTAAGTATTGTTGAATACGTGTGTGTGTGTGTGTTAACTTGAATCCAACTCTCTTCTTCCTTTCATGAGCTTGAGAAATGAACCTTCACATCTAGATAGCATGCTATCTTAATGTCCAGTGGGAATTTTCAAAAAAAGTTTTCTTAAACAACTTCACCATATTCATAACTCTAAAAGAAAACAAGATAAGCCTTCATCATTTGTTATCTAGAGCCTAGGTTATTTTGAATATGGTGTTTTTCTTGTGCTAACCTTTGTTTGTTGGCTTGTTTGGCTTGGGGTAGCTCTTGGTTTTTGGTGATTCAAGTTGGTGTGCACATAATTTTTCCACTTCACTTGAGGTTAAAGTATCTAAAATCTCTATCTCTTGATATATGTTGTTTGGTGAAGTGAAAACATGAAAATTTGGTGCTTAAGTTTCCTTTGGTCGAGAACTTGCTTAAATGTTACCATGCCAAAATTTTTCTTCACATGTTAAAAGTCTTCTTAAAATGTTCCTAGCTACTTTTGAGTCTCTTATCATATGTTTCTTTGAGTTTTCTTGTTCTTGTTTCTAAGTTTTTGAACTATTGCACGAGATGTATGCCTTATGTTGTTGTATGCTCCTTGAAATTGATTTTGACCTAATTTTAAGGAACTAAGTGTTCAAGACACCCTAAAACATCCTTCTCATCATTTTAAGTACCTAGTTTTGAAAAGAAAAAGTGT
>Ga0214543_1008062_pt1 | contig 17539 bp, 8 predicted proteins | sample CNSS2metaG_FD_160094 | JGI IMG/M metagenome (GOLD analysis project Ga0214543, IMG submission 160094) | Root nodule microbial communities from cowpea collected in UCLA plant growth center, Los Angeles, California, USA - CNSS2 | ecosystem: Host-associated > Plants > Roots > Nodule | place: USA... | reverse complement strand
ATATATATATAAATGTTGATTAAAGTAAAAGTTAATTTTGAAATTGTATATTAAATTAGTTGGCATGCAAGTAAGTGAACTAGTGAGAAGTATTCGTATCAGGTATAATAGGTGGAAGAGGTACGAGTAAGTTCCTAGATAGCCAAGAATACGTGAATCTGAGTTATATATACAGATGCTTATGTAAAAAAAAATGTGTCAGTTCTTCATAGTACTGATAATCAATGTCACAGTTCTAAGAACAATATTAATATTCCGTGAAGGAGGACTTTCTTTTTGTAGGTTTAGATTGATATGATTAAACTAGCTTGTACTAATTAATTTGGATATATATATATATATATATATATATATATATATATATATATATATATATATATATACACACGAGTGAGTAAGAGAGAGAGAGAGAGAGAGATGTTTAAATGAGAATCATCAGATGCAAAGTTGTACGCATTAAAGTTGGTCGAGGAAAAGCACTAGATTCCACATTTTTAATAAATATATAGATTTTATTATGACGAAGGAAAAAAATAAATGGAACTTTTGGGTTATATGGATGGATCGTTTTATTTGGGTAAAAATAAGATGATGGTACGTGAGGTGGGTAGAGGGTTTTGGACAAGTGTGATTTTTGTACAGCTTTCTTTAATTTTATTGGTTTCATTTCATATGATCACATGGGTCATGCAGACACTTCCCTATAACATTATTTATTTATTGGTATATATATACATGCATGGTGGCACATAGGGCCCTCTACCCCAATATTAGAAGGTCAAGCTATTCCTACCAATTTATATATAACAAAGATTGAAAAAAAAAACGTAAGATACAGTCCAGTTTCTTTTCCATAACTTTCTCTTAACAAAATCACTTATTATTATTATTATTATTATTATTATTATTATTATTATTATTATACCAGCTATAATTTATGTATTATTTTTGCTACAAATTAATCAACGTGTAGCAAAACAGTGTAGGAAGAGAAGTTTTGGGGTGAAGTAAAGTCCACGTATATACACATATGTGGGAAATGGGTTTTCTCTATTGCATAAAACGGGACCTTACTTAATAATGGTAATCTAGACTATGATCTAGGTGTTTTCTGTAGGAAATGTTGTTCTCTCTATTCACCCTACATTAATGAAACCTCGGAAGAAAAAAGTGAGACGTATATAGATGGAATTGCCCGAAATTCGGAAACGTTACTTTTATTTCCAGATTCATACCTTCTATCATTTTTTAACTCTTCTACATGTCATTTCAAGAATCAAAACTAAACTAAAACCAAAAGTACTGGAATTTCTTTTCTGTGTGTGTGTGTGATTTAGTGGGAATAATAATTACCATTATTTTGTTTTTTTATTTATTTATTTTTAATTAAATTAAATCTCATCACCAGCATCTTATAACTCGTTAAATTATTCTACTTCCATAAAGGCAAAATATTCACGTTCAAGCTAAAAAAATTTATCAGCGTGTTTCTTAAACAACTTTGCCATAAATAATTGATACAGTGCTGTCAAAATATAAATAATTGCGCATCATTAAATACGTTTCCTTGATTTTAACACTTTTAAGGCATTATTTTTGAAGTGAACTTAAACAGTAATTGTGAGAGCTAAATGGATATACAAAAATTAACTTCTGTTTTTGTAATTATTCGCTTATTTATTATCTATGTAGAGATCATATTATTTTCATTGAAAAGAAACCTCACGTCATAGTTAATTTTTATAAATGAGTTTGAAACGTGTCACTATGTATTTATGATTTATGGACAACATCGTGTACCCATTATAAATTGTATATAGTAAATGCCGAAATTTCGAATTTCTTCTTCGTATTTGAATACGTAAGTTGAGAGTGTCATTCTTTTAATCAAAAAGCCAAACTCTAACGTTACATCTACCAACACCATTACTGGTTTGGGACAGGGTGGAGATGTGTCTGCTGCAAAATGTTTAGGGTTAAAACATAAACGCTCCGTATTTATTAAATAAAAAAAAAACAAATAAAAAAACAAAAACTTAGGGTTTCAAATATTGTCCGAGTCCGCACCCAAATCCAGTCTCTCGTAGGCACGGTGCAGAGCACGCACCAATGAGAAGCGTTTAATGTGCAAAGGGCATGAGCAGCACTTTTAACCTTGGATGACACGACAGGCACAAATTAATAAATGAAAACGCTGAAAAAGGAAGAGCGTGAGGCACACGCGCGAGTACTGTACCCGCTTTTTTTTTTCACCTTCAGCCTAGGGTTTCCTCGCCGTCCACAAACCCCATTATAAATGGTTAGCGATAAGAGCCGCACATTCGCGCCACGTGGTCATTTATTATTGGATGGAGCTGTCTCTCTCCTAACACTCTCTCTCTACATCTACAATTTCTATGCATATGGATCCTACATAAACATGACTCGCTACGGGTTTTTTTAATATACAAAACAAACACACCTTCTTCCAAGGACAAGAAGATAAAAATTCTCTCTCTCACTCACTCTCTCTCTTACTACCGCACACTCTCTCTCATCCGAAAGAATCGAAAGCCCTCTCTCTCTAGGGTTTCTGAGTCCTTCTCAGTCAAATTATGCTCGTACGGTAGGGAATCGGAGCTCCGAGCTCCTCCAGGTAGCTCAGCCGTTGAATGCGCTGTCCTTTGGTGCGGTTTCGTCGCGGAGCCGTTTCGAATCGGCGAGGAGGTGGGAGGGATCGTCTGTGGTGCTCCGCAGGTGAGTTCGGGTGGGCCTTCGTCTCCAGATTATTCCTTTTCGACCCCGGTTTTCAACTCGGTGATTGATTCCGTGTTGATCGGGGACCGGTTCTTGGATGCTCTTGAGCGTGTTTTGATTTGTTTTAGATATTAAGGTCACTGTACTGTTTATGGTGTGTCCACTTCAGCTTTTGCTTTGCTTTGCGTTTCTTTTTTTTTTTTTTTCCTTCGTCTCGCTTTATTGCTGCCATTTCACGCTTTTTTTTATAATTTTTTTCTCTCTCTCGTTTTTGTTGCTCGTTAATTCTTGCCGCGCTAATTTTCGTTTATCTCTCGACAAGAGGTGATTTGTGTTGGTCGGTGAACCCTAGGATTTAGGCTTTTGTGGATTGTTGCGCTTCGGTTCGTCGTTTGGTTTCAGCTCCTTGCATGCGTTTATGATGGGCATTTTTTTCTAACATCGCATTAATTCATACACCGAGTCAGTATTTTAGCTGCGAGATTACCAGTTTGGCCTTTGATTTTGAAAAGCCCTAGCGAGATGCTTGGTACTGTTTGGTGTGTGAATGTTTTAGTCTGTGAAGGGATTGTATGGGCGGGATGGCTTCTTTTCTTTGTCGTTGCGTTTCAAATGTTCAATTGTTGACTTCGAGCATCTTTGTGGTTGGTTTGTCGAGTGGAAAACTAGGGTTTAGGAACTTTCATAATGTTGGAGGTTGTTATTTTATGTGATTAATCGTTGTGTATGAGGTCGTGGTTGGTTGTATATAACTTTTTCGTGGACTTTGCCCTTGTTTGCCTTCGTTTTCCGTTTCATTTGTTAGCTGATTTGGATAAACCCTAATTTTATACAAAGCTTGATTAAGCAGCGTTTTTTAGTTTTTTCTTGAAGTTCTAGTGTTACTGTCGTTTAATTGACGATGTCTATTGACTTAATTGTTTGATCCTTTGTTTCCGTTTCAAGTTTTATAAGTTTAAGTTGTGTTGGCAGGAAACATCGTTTAATCTGAGATTCTAGCTGCTTGCTTGTACTTTGAGGATGTGCATGCATAGCTGTGGAAAATCATTTTCAAGGTGCTTTTAAATATTGTCACTGAGTTTATGGGGTCGTATATTCACATTGACTCGATCTCCATAGATCTTGCCGAGTCTACTCGCAAGAGGGATGCAGGCAAATGTGAACATTTCTCGATACGGTATGTTGGCCTTGATGCTACATATTCTTACTATCCTACTAATTTTGTCAAGAGATGGAGGAGAGGGAAGCAAATTTGTGTTATACAGCTTATGTCTGCCATCCACTTAGTGCATAGTATCTTGTAATTCATGTCAACAGTTTACAACTTCTTGTTCTTATTAGACGAGATCCTAAATTCCTAATGTATGTGTCACCATAGTACAGTAGCAGTGTCATATAGATGATTGCAATTAGTAGCACTGTCAAGTTGTTTGTAACTATTGGCAGTTTAAAGTTCAAAGCCCGTTGATTAATGCATGGCAATTAGATCTCGTTAAGAATCAAATGGGTGGTGAATGCACACCTACGGAAAGTTTTGGATTTACAGAATTATTTCAATAAGTGTTAGTTTTCTATAGTGAATTTAAGGATATATGTATCGATGTTCAAAACATAAATGTAAGTAGGTGCTTTTGGTATTGTTCGTCAATCAAAATCAAAATTTTATCTCAGTAACCTATGTTAATCTTAAATGCAAATCTTTTTGTGCAAATTATTAAGATAAACTCCAATTCTGATTTGGACTGCAACATGAACAAACGCAAAGGAACTAAGTTATTGAACTCTTTCATCAACCAAAGAAGAAAACTGAAATTAAATGATATCTTAAATCTAGAATGAATAATCTTTCTCTTGGTTCCCTTTCAGGATCCTTAACACTTACTTTATTGTTAGTGCAGTGGATTTGTGTCTGAAATTCGCAGAAAAGACTGGAAAATATGTTGGCCATTTCCAGTACACGAGTCTGACAAACAACCGTCGTTTCTACCATTAGATGCACCAAAATATAGATGTAGGCGTTGCCAAAACTCTGCAATAGAAATTGCTGGCAAAGACAGCCTGAAAGACGATCAGACAGACTTGAATTGTTGCAGTACTGAATGCAGATCTGGTAGCAATTGCAACAATGAAGCTCTCAAGTCTGGTATTCAGGAAGATCCTGTGCCTGATGCTGTTGAGAGAAGAGAAATTGATCTTAATACTGCCCTGAGCTGCATCAATGATTACTTGCCAAATAGTAATGAGAAAGGCAGGAAAGCTGGAGTTGTACCTAGCAAAATAATTGGTAATTTAAATATCAGTTCTATATGTATTTTTTATCATCTTTTCGGTATGTAATTTGATTTTCTGTGTGTACCCCAGACCTTGACAGTGGCTTGGAGGATAATCTCAATCACCAAGTGACAAGTGTTCCATCACCAAAAAATTTGTCAGACCTCACACCACCAGAAGTGCACGCTGCTAAGAAAGGTAGGCTCAGCAGACTGGGAGATAAAACAATCAAGTCAAGCTGCACTGCTTTTATTCTTTTGTATTACATAAGTGATAGATTTCTGTTTATAATCTTAGTATGTTCTTGGGTACTAAGACTGTAATTCACAGAAAAGTTGTTTTTTCTCTGATACAGACTGTGAAAGTAATGAAGTTTCTTTTCCCGGGCTTTCTAGCAATCTGAAATGCACGGAGAGGAGCTCTTCTGAGATGTGTAATGGAGGAATACCTGCAGCTAATCAATCCCAGAATGATGTAATAAAAGCTTGCACAGTTTTTAGGAAAGGAGCAACAGTAATGGAGGAGGTGAACAATACAGACGATCACCCAAGTGGACCTCCTCTTGAATTAGTAGCTTGTAATGATACTGCACCTGTAGGGAGTATAGACAATACAGTTGAAAATGATTTTCAGGATCATCATTCAGAAAAGTCCACTGGTTTATCTCGTAGGAGGCCTCGGAAGGTGCGCTTGATGTCTGACTTATTAAGTGACAATGGTGAATTGAAGACTGAGCAAAACTCAATAAAAGAATCTGTATCCCTTGGTACTTCCCATGCCTCTGCAGCTTCACAGGCACAATCAATTTTGCCTGGAAAGGGGGATATTGAAGGAGGTTTGCCTTTGACAAGCACAGGTCCGATTCGAAAAAGGAAGTTTCCTCTGGATGAGGCACGAAGACCTACAAACATGGGTTTTCAGAGGGTTGAAAATGAAGTTCAGAACTCACAGGGAGTTATAAAAGCAACTGATACTCTTTTGGATGCTAGATCCAATTTCAAAGATGTATCCAAGGGAATATGTTTACAAGATGCCACAAAGGGCCGCTGGAATAAGACTGAAAGTGAAAGAAGCCGCATAATCAGTAAGAAGAAAAACAAAAAGATTCAAGGTGCAGATAATTGCTTGATTTCTGAGCAACCAGTAGGACAGCACAGAGAAAATGAAGAAACCACGGATACTACCGAAAAGGCATATGCATCTAAAACTAATTCTTCTAGATTAGCTCCTCCTGCATTCACAGGCAAAGCCACGGATAATTTTCCTACCCACTCCCTAAGAATGGAAAACGAATTCAATTTGTCCAAAGTAAAGGGGAAAATGCTGCAAACTGACGTGGAGCTGGATTCTTTATCCTGGCAAAAAAATAACATGCTTGTACAAGATTCCAATGCATATTCAGGGGAAAAGGTCAGGTCTACTATGCCTTTAACAATTCAAATTCCTTCTGGCCAAGGGTTGATAAATAGAAAAGGACTGGAAGAGGGACTTCATCTTTCTCTAAACAATTATTTGGTGGATGCACATGTTTACAACAAAAAGTGTATCCATCAGATTGAAAGTCGTCTACCTTTCTCAATGCCTTTTCAAGATGGAACCTCCAAAGTACCACAGCTTAAGTGGAAAGACAGTGACACTAATGTCTTTGGAGGGCAAAGCATTCCTTCCAAGAACCCAACCAATGCTCTTTCAGGAAAAGCAGTTCATTGCGAAGTAAGTTCCCAGAAATCCCCTTGCAATGGCTTTTTATTTTTTTCACTTGTGAACCATTTTGGCTTCTTTTAGTTTAAACTTTCAGTGAATTATTTATTTTTTCAGGAAATTAACAGTTCAAGAAACGCACAACAAACTATCGAAGCTGTGGACCAACTAGGTTTTGTGAAAAGGTACAGTGAACAAACACTGGAGGTGTCCGAGCAAGGAATGCTAGATGATATACCCATGGAAATTGTGGAACTCTTGGCGAAGAATCAGTATGAAAGGTGTCTTCCTGATGTAGAAAATAGAAGCTCGACGTTAGAAAAACCCTCTCTTGGAAGGAAAAGACAGATTGCAGGTGGCTCCACTGTACACAAAAAAGGGGAGATGAGCTTGTTGAAAGATGGCCAAAAGGAGAAACCTCAGGGAAAACATAAGAAAAACAGCATGATCACAAGAGGAGAGAATGTGAAGCCTAGCAAAAGAAAGCCTGTTCATTACTTTACCCCATTTGATGGAAACAATTTGAGTATGAATAATCTCTGCCCACCTCAACCCCCCTTTGGGCTCGACGTTTCCCAGTCCCAAAAAAAGCCATCAGGTGGATTACAGTTTTCAGCCATTGGTTCTAGTCAGCTTGGTAGTTCTCAAAATTGCAGGTTGAATGGGAGTTTTGAAGAACGTGGATCCCCTAATGCGACTTTTCAAGCCCCTGGGGGATGTAGCTTACACAAGAATATCTTACATCAGGATGATGAAGCTTCTCGCATCTGGGCATCCTTGACTTCAAATCATGTTTCCCCAGGATACGATTTACCCAAAAGGGTTGTTTCTTCTCAGCATCCTAGTTGTAACATGAACATAACTTCTCTCCAATCTGGTGCATTTCATAAGCAAAACACGAAGAGGGATACTGATCTTAACTACATGAATCTGAATGCTGCTGGACTAGAAAAGCTTAGTAGGAATACAGGTTCTGAAACCTTCAGCAGGATGAATGGAGAATATTCATTTCCTTGCAAACATAGTGGAATGGAGCCTCATCAAAATTTGAGGGGATCCCTTGATTTGTATTCTAATGATACAATACCAGCCATGCATTTACTCAGCCTTATGGATGCTGGCATGCAGTCCCGAACAGCTTTTGATGTTGGTGTCAGTACTCAAATGCTTAAAAGGCCCTCTTATCCTTCCGACTGCAATACTAAGTTGGAGATTGGTACGTCTAAGCTCCCTGGTACCGTGAAAAGGCCATCTTCTGATTATTGCAGCAGAAGTTTCTTATCAGATAAGCATGGCTGTTTTGTTGGCCCTCCAACCTTCGGTGCATCATCATCGACCCCGCATGACAAGAAATTAGCAAGAGCTACTGGTTTCAATGGTCAAAATCCAACCAAGTCTGGAAAGAAAGAAAAGTTGAAGAACTCCATCTCTACCCTGCAGAATAAAATTGGCAAGCAAATTAGCTGGCCTCATAATGAAACAGAAACATCAATGCAGCGCAAATTGGACGTTAATGGTAATCATGAAACCCCAGTGCCATGTAAAATCATCTCTGGAAACACATGCATGGTCAACAGGAACCCAGCTGATCTAACCATACCAGAAACAGGGAATATCTATATGATCAGAGGAGAAGATCTGAAATTTGAGAAGAGTATTCCCAGAAACAGGCTTCGCTTTCCCATTCCATATGGATACAAGCAGCAGAGGAATTTGAAGGGAACTAAAATGAAAGAACATGCAAAACATTGAAACCATTCCTTATTCCATGATCTGGTAGTTTTTCAGAATCTCCTGAGTTTCATTAAATGCTATGACTTTATGATACTGCTTGTCTTTGATACACCTTATTTTTCCTGTCTTAAATATTTCAGCTGGTGAAATCTTTACATGCAATCTGAGGATAGAAAATGATTTTCATTCTCTGCGTAGAAGCAGACTTTTGACTTGGATACTGAGATTTGCTGACTCGGGGAGGGGGTTGATTGGATGCCACTTCAAAAGCCGAGAGATACATAAAACAGACACATCTATTTAATGAACCTGTTGTAATTAGTATTAATGTGAGCAAAAAATATGTTCGTTTATCATGTTTGTGTCGTAAAATCTATGGGGGAAGCGTAGCGATATCTCCTTAAAGTATCAGTTTGTGTCATAAAAGTGTACTGGGAAGTCTCTCATTAGCCTCATATAGACTTACTATGATAGTGTGGTTACAATTCATACAAGTGGCAAAACCAAGGAGATAGATATAGTTTGTGGCTAAGATGTGAGTTTCTTCCCTCAAACATAAATTTAGATATTGACATTTTATATCCCTCGTTTGTACCCATTCCTATCTCTTTGGGTGCATATTTATGAAGTTCGTATGTTGTCCCTTTAGTAAGATTTATCTCGTTCATTTAACATTGATTTGGCAATAACATGTGAAGGTGGTAGGAACTAGCAAGGAGAGGGAAAAGTAGTCGTATATGTACACGCATTTTTTAAATTATATCACTAATGGGATCCGCCTTTCTTTACGAAGAACATTGCTCTTATGGAAATCACAAAAGAAAAATTAAAACAATTTTACTGTAATATTATAATAATATAAATTAATGATTGATGAATAGATGAAATTGTCATTGGTTTGGATATTTAAATGTAATTTCAATATATCATTGTTTAAGAGCTCACACTAAAATATTCTAAAAGTTTTTTATGTTGCAATATACCCATAATCTGTAAATAAACTATATATTGTATAATAACAATACAAAATAAATTCTTGATAATGGTTAGCTTACGAGTTTTTGTCGTAAATTTCCCTTTGCGCTTTCTTTTTATTACAATGTGTGCATAATTAAGTAAGGAAGAATTCACTGTGTAGATGGTTAAGCATCGGAGAAAAACACACATGCATTACTTTGTCTTTCTACTTTGGATTGTGTGATTTCCGGGAACCACTGTGGAGAGGAGAATTATTAAGTTACTTAGCTAAGCTCTGGTGAATAAAGACAAATAAGAACATCTAAAGATTAAGTAGTCTTAACATGATTAAAGTTTGAACCCGAAAATACAGGAACGATTGAAGGAGATAGACCAAAGAATGAAATAAAAAAGGAGAAAAATAAACAATTTATATTGGTTTGACTATGAAATTTAGCGCGTATAATCTAGTCTTTAAAATATGTGAAATTTATGACATAGTCTTCTCTTACAATTTAACTATTGGATATATTATTTTTTAGCCCTTTACATTAGATCAGCTTCATACTACAAAAAATCATCATATCATTTGTATGTGTGTGTATATATATAAAAACTATATTATGTAACATAAAATTTGATAATTAAACTAAATAAAAACATATTGTCAACCTTAAGAGTGGAGTTGTATACCTTTTTAGAATTTGCTTTAATTACACTGAGTGAGGATCCTCTCTACATTAAAAGAATAAATAAGAGTTCAATGATCAGCATTTCTTAAGTGTTACTTTAATTTGGCCACTCTCCTTCTTGAAAACATCTACCTTTATGAATGATTTTTTTGAATACTTTCATTCTTTCTTCTTCTTCTTTTTAAATATAACCCCTCAACTATTGCATGTGCTTGCTTCTTGATAATGTTGTATATACAATATTTTCGTAAGTTGTCTCATAAGAATATATCCTTCGTAAACATTATATTATTTTTTATCTTTAGTTATTACATTCACCTGATTCCACAATTCTCTTTATATATAGATGGTTATATATTTACTTTTTCCAATAAATATATTTAAAAAGAAAGAGCTTGACGAGAATATTCATGGTAAGAAATAATAATAATCTTAAAAAATAAAATAGTAAATAGCTTACAGACATTTAAGTGTTTAAATAGCTGACATTTAAATGTCACACATAATTATTTAATAACATTATATAATATTTTGTTGTCGGGAATATTATCTGTTATTCATTAGTGTTTACGAATGCAGCACCTAATTAAACAAAATTGTTGGTAAGAAATAAAACAAGTAAAAGAGACCAGCAGGTTTTCGGGATAAAAAATGAGACCAACAATGACTTTGCTATGAAAAATTAAGACAAATATAAAATTTAAATTTTGCATTAAATTACACACAATACACTCATTCCATGCTTAGTAAAGAAGGATTATTATGTTAATGACTCCTTTATAAATAACCCTATCAGGTATAATAAGTAGCACAAAATTAGCACGCGGTTATGAACTTTCTGGTTCAGACCATTCCACATACATGCAATCACTGCAAAGACAGACTCTGTTCCTTCAATTTGGATTTTTCTAAATAATTTCTTTTTCCCTTTCTTTTGATTAGTATGGGTCACAATAAGCAATTATACACTCACCAGATTAGTTCAACAAGAGATCGGTCAGTTTTATAATCTGTCATCTTTTTCCTTTCTGCATATTAGGTATCTCATAATTAATATATATATATATATATATATATATATATATATATATATATATATTTTTTTTTATTTTTGTAATAAAAAGTGTTTTATATTTATCTCAAACTCATGAACTCAAAATATACATTTGAATCTTACAGCTGTATATATAGGTTTGGCTTCGTTAATAAAGAAGCGTTGATTTAAAATAAAATCACATGCAGATAGAAAGATGAACGTGGTATTGTTTATATGCGCTAGTTAATTTTAGTTCTTATACAAACACAAAAATTATTACTTAAATTACTCATACAAATCATTAATTAAAAATTAACAAATAAAATTAGAGGTTGTATGTGTGGGATGAATTAATGAATGAATCTTGATCTTATAATAGTAAAAATGACGATAGAATATTGTAAAGAACAGTGTAAAAATAGTTATTGCCGGAACAGACATTTATCCACGCCATGTGCTTCTTTGCAGGTAGAATCCAACTGTTAAATACATAAAATGGTAGAAAATGAGATACTAATGAAAACAAGTATTACTTATTGTTTTTTTGAATTAAAAAACGAATAGGGCAATTTCATTTTGAAACTGGGATAGATTATAATGGACGTGCATATTTATGCAACCAGAAGAGGAAACTTTTCTTTATCTTAAGCGTAAAGCCATGATGTTGATCATGCAAATGCTTTTAAGATTTTCATGCATAATAATACTTAGCAGAAAATCCCCACTTTTCAGTTGTAAGTAGTAGTATCAGTTTCTTCATAGAAATTCCTGGTACACAGAAGCAATATCAATAGCAAGCCATGAAAAAATTGTGGTTGTTTCTTCTCTTCATTGTTGAGGAGATTAATTAAGAAAGATGAAGGATGAAAGACAAAAGAAAAGCTTTGTACCATAAAAGGCATCATTTTACTGAAGAAAGTAAATAGCTACATACTCTAGCTAGCTACCTTATTGACAAGACTTGGATGAAGAAATATCAAACATGTAACTCCCTCCATTTATGAGATAACAACATCAGTGTCTGCCTTTTGGTACAACTACAAGTAGTTCATATACATAGCCCTTATAGACTCTATATCACACTCATCACCCTTTTTCTGATTCCCACTCACACCATTATGAATCAAATTATTATCAGGATCTATTTCTTGTTTGGATTCAATAATTAACTAACCTGATTAATTCAACTGTAGGATATGTTTGCTGCATCATCCCCAAGAAATAATGTTACATCTATATTGAAATATGCAACTCTCGCATACATGCACAGATCTTGGAGTTAACAGGTACAGTTGAATTCAATCACCAGAATCATCAAGTAAGCACATAAAAAGAACATTTCAGGCTTTAGGTCTTTTCTTGTCACATCATGGAAGATTATACATCACTGCATTCTCAGAGAAGAACTATATAATCCTTTGCTTCTTGCGTGAGTGTGTGTATATATATACACATATATATACCGTACAAATTCTTGTTGAAATGAGGTATGATGAAGATGAGGCTTGCATGATTTATAAAGAACCCACTGTGTGATAGCCAGAATAGGCCATGATTCTTCAACCTACAAAGTGAAAGTGCTATGTGTGTATTTACCTTTTACAAGGTTCTTTTACTTGCTCTATGAATCAGATATTTTCTCTGCGTTTGCATGCTCCTGGGATTGTACAGAAGAAAAATTAGAGCATGTAGATAAAATGCATGAAAAAGTTATTATGTGTCTGCAAATTTTTCGATTTAAAATGGTCTATATATGTGTACACAATTTTATCAATCTGAGCAGTGAAATTAGAGGGATCGATTATGATCTAAAGCTAATATCGATGTAGGTTAAAGTACACGATTCATTAAACTTTAGAAAAATTCTGATCATGGTTATTGTGAATATCTGCCTGTTTTACTAGTAAGAAAAAATAGTAATCGCAGGTAGATTTGAGCCAGAATACAAACACGATTATTGATTCCGCATATTTGCATCAAAATGTTCTTAATAAGGATTTATCAAAATTAATATTTTCTGGCCTCTTAGACGTGCATTGAAGCGGTTGAGATAAGTGAAAATCTAGATAAAAATTTGAATAATGATCAACACTTATCTACTCTAAATACAATTTTAAGATTTACCACTTTTTTTCTCATCCTTTCACATCATATATAATTTTTTTTACTTTTTTTTATGGTTTATCTATTATCCAAAGTTACTGTTGTCCATTAGTGACTCTTGGAACTGCTAAAAGTCATACAATTGGTTCTGCTTATGGATTCACACACACACACACACAGATATATATATATATATATATATATATATATATATATATATATATATATATATATATATATTCATGGGTGAGTTTTGGAAGAATGGGTACTCAAGGCAAGTTTAAAATACTGGGTTTTCACGTTACAGTGGAATGATGAATATATGGATGAGTAATAATATTAAAATCATTTAGAGTTCCCAGAAACCACAGAGTGCTTATAATCTCAACTTATTTGTTTCTTTATGAATATTCAAACCGTTGGTTTTTATTTAAAACAACATTAAAATGTCGAACACACTCAGTTTTTGTTTTTGTTTTTCTCTCATTTTCAATTATTCCCTTCCTTCAATAAACTCCGTCGTTTCAAATTTCCACTGAAACGAATTATAAACTGCCACCTATGGTTTCTTTCTGGGATGGACCAAGCAATACTTTGGAATCAAAGAAAGAAAAAATGGATCTTAATAATTTACCCTCAAAATTTTTTCCCTTCCTCTCCTTTTTGTGAGAGAGTATTGAAGAAGTCTGAATAGGGCTTTTTCCCAGATGCTTCGAGGAAAATGGCTACAATCTCCGTACGTATTATATTCCCTCCTTTGAACTCTGAAAACCATAGCCACGTATTCACTCTCGTATTCGTATCGTATACGTACGAATCGGGAACATTAATGTTCTTCTGTCGTAACTTTTCTTTTTTGGGGATAAAATTCGGCATCTAAACAGTTAGGTGAAAACCTACAAGTACCCAACGTTGTACGGATCGTGTTCAGAATTCGCATCTTTTGAATTCTATCGCTGTAATTTTTAAACAACTATTTAACTCTCAGCTTCATGAAAACCACTGCGTCCAGAAATTTATATGCTTGTTTTAATTTGTTTTCAGCCACTGCAACAACTGCAGTTGGTTGATTTATGAGGAAACTGTAACAACTCTCCCCGAAAGTTGATGAACTTTTAATAATTATCTCAGTTTAATCTCACCTTGTTCTTTTTCAAAAGCCAAGTAAATTGAAGTTGTGTTATGTTAAATATTCTGAAAAAAAAAAAATCTTGGACCAGAAAGAAACATAAAGTACACAGATTTTAATTAATGGCAGTGTCTAAAACTGTTGGGAAATTTAAGGTGGTGGTCTAAGTAAAAGAAGTTGTGCATGTTGAAGTTTATAAATGTTGGCATGCATGCCTTTCAGATTTTGAAGCAGAAACAAAATGCAGAACCCTATCACATGATCATGGAAGCATGAACAGCCAGCCCCACTGAACACTGCAGTTTTACCCCAGCATATGAGCTGGCAGATGAGTCAAAACCTTACAGTAGTAAAACTTTTCTATTTTTGTTTTTTCAATTTTGAGTACATAAAAGAACGTATCATGATTTATATGTCTGAATCTCGAAATACTTTTGTTGATAATAGGTAATAAATTTAATCAGTGGTTAAATTTTGGTTGGTGCATATTGAATTATTGAATTTTTGAGTGGGTAAGAAAAGGAGATGCCACGTGGTCCTGTGATGAGAAGTCCCCCACACTGACACCTTCCCAATAAGGTGCAAGCAGCAGAGGCAGGTTCTTCAACTTTATCAACCAAGTAATAATACTGCTACGTAACCTCCTACTATATATGTTTCTTATCACAATTCTTAAAATGTCATCAAAACTAATAAACAAAAACAAAAAAAAAAAAAAAAAAAACTGGGAAATTTTGGGTTATAATAGGAACAATGTGAATAATGTTTTGTTTTAAAGAGTGTGTAAGGAGTTATGTGATTGCATGTGGTGGAACTGGTTTTGAGTCAATGGTTGGGGTTATCGTGGAAGCATGGCATGATAATGGCTGTGTCCTATATTCAATGATTTCTTCTTTGGTGTGGCCATTTTCATCAATAAATAAAAGGTAAAGTTTTAAAGGCAAGTTTTAGGCCAAAGAAGAAACTCAAAGTTAAATTCAGGGTTCTTGCAAAAACTTATCTTCTACTCATGCAAAGTTTAATGGTAAAATTATAGAATCATTTACACAAGTTTTCTGCTAGTATTGGCTGTGTAACATTACTATTTAGGAATATATATGGTTCTTCCAAGAAGAAGAATATGTTTGTCATGTTGTTCATATTTTTACTTCTTTCACATTTGGAAATTATGTTGTAGCTAGTTGAATGGTTGGAGCTAATTCAATGAATGCATAGCCCTAATTCATCAAATCATAAAGTCTAATGGTGCTAGTTCTTTATATAGATTTCCCTAACCATGGAATCAAACCAATTTCTTCATGTTTCTTCCATAAATATAGTTTAGCTAAAATATATGCATGTATATAATTAATCTCCTCTGATAACAGACAAATTTAATAAGAGTACACTTAACAAATATGTCGACTTACAGATAATGAAAGAACTTTGTTTAATTTGTCATGTTCGAGCTTTCATTAATTTATTTTCAATGAGATCGATATCATTAGTTTCTTCACCCTGAAATTTTACTTTAAAAGCTAATATAATTGGAAAGTATTGGACTGGTAGACTTTTAGATTATAACTGTAATGAGAATTTTTTTTTTTAATGATAATAACAACGTGTAACGATGATTGGATCACTTCTATAAGAATTTCAAATCATTCCAACATTGTATTAAATATTTTTGGCTTCAACAATAATATAGTTGAAGTGATTTTTGAATGTTTATATTAACACTTTGACACTAATTAACTTATCTTTTTAAAGTTTTATTGACTGATAATGTTATAGCTCAGTGAAAGGAAAAATGTCTTTAGGGTGTTGATTTAATTAAAGTGCACTAAATTATAATGTAGGTTAATCTTTTAAAGATAAAGACAGGTGATATATATATATATATATATATATATAAGTTAAGAGGGAATTAGAAACATATAAAACTAGTTATTTGGTTTATAATCAAATCCAAATGTTTGGAAATATTCAGAATTATACTGTTAAAGCTAAATCATAAAATAAAATATAATTTTGTCAATGGATATTTATGAAAAAGTAAAAATGTTGATTTGGGATAAGATATCCACTAAAGATGAACAATTTTCTTAGAAAAACTATTCAACGAAATAATAACTTTTTTTTGTTGCATTGATTATGATAGGGTAAACACTGAATATAATAGAAGGACAAAGATGATACTTTTTTATCTACAATTTTGTAACATATAGTGAAAAGTATATGGTGAAATAGACATAGAAAAGGATGGATGAGGACAAAAAAAAAAAAAGAGGCAGGAAAAAGTAAATTACCCCTTGAGACATGGAAGGGTTTAGGAGAAAAAAAAGATATATCAGCTGTTTATCTAACTATAGAAAAAGGTTGAATAGTGAGATAAGAGTCAATTTAATCATTTTCTTTCAATAATTTAAAATTGTGCAAATTTAGTGGAGATTAAACTCATGGATCATAGATATAAAGAAGAAGCTTGTGGGTTAGGGTAAGTTGGGAATATGTTTTAATATAAAAAAATTCTTATTGCGAAACTAATAGCTTTGTGTCAAAGAAAACGGCTATGGAATCATACATATTCCTATGATATAGTTAATGAAGGGATAAAAAGCAACCAAAAGATTTAAATATTAAATATTTTTTATTTTATTTAAAGTTAAAAAAATATAAAAGGGTAGAAGAAAGAGTAAATTCAATATAATAAAGTTGATAATGGTGGATTAGATAGGTGGACACACTATATAAAATTAAATTAAGAATAAATGCTTTTAGAAACAAAAGTTGAAGTAAAAATTATACATGTTTTTAGAAAATGGTAAGATATTGATTTTGGTGGATTGGACATAAATGATAAGTGTGGAAAATTACAGCATGACATAAATTAGATAAATTTTTTGTAAGTAAATTTTGAGGAGAAAATGTATAAAAAATATTTTAAACTAAAATTAATTTATCAAATTTTATTGGATAGTTTCATTAAATTTCTGTATTTTAATATATTAATTACTAAATTTTAATATTTTAAAAAAATAATTCATTAATTTATATAAAAAAATTCGCTCTATAATCCATATCCATTACTTATTATTAAAGACATAGTGTATTAAGAAGAGGGTAAAAGATCAATAATTAATATATATATATATATATATATATATATATATATATATAAATATATTAAAATAGAGAGAA
>Ga0214543_1008061_pt1 | contig 17539 bp, 13 predicted proteins | sample CNSS2metaG_FD_160094 | JGI IMG/M metagenome (GOLD analysis project Ga0214543, IMG submission 160094) | Root nodule microbial communities from cowpea collected in UCLA plant growth center, Los Angeles, California, USA - CNSS2 | ecosystem: Host-associated > Plants > Roots > Nodule | place: USA... | reverse complement strand
AAAAAAAAAAAAAAATTAATAAATTAAAAAATAAAATATAAAAAAAAAATATATATATATATATATATATATATATATATATATATATCATTTATGTATTATAAAAAAAATAAGTTGTTTGCACATTAAACTAAAATACATATAAATTGGCATAATACCAACTAAAGTTCAATTGCCTCAAGACTCAAGAGATGACAAGACGATACAGGTTAATGCCAAAACCACAACAATGATAGCAGCTGTGATTGTGAACGGAATCACAAATGCAGATCTGGGACTTCTGCAATGCAATAACACTATACCAATACAGTGCCAACTGTTTAATACCATATGCACAAATTATTCATTTTAACGAAAATGTCAATTAGTGCTCTCAGTGGCAGAATATGGTTGGAAGGTAAATGTAAACAGATCATTGTGACAAGTAGCTCATCATTGTGGGTATCCCTTTGCAAATTACCTATGGCAGCTGGTAAAAAGCCCACCACACAACTACAGCAGTAATGCTACAGTAAAACCATTAACAACAATGAATATAAAAATATTCAAAGAAGCTGTTTGATACTTTCAGCTCATGAGCATTACTAAAAAACAAGTGATTATTTCTCTAAAACAAGCTAGACCAAACAATTCAATGTAAAACTCATTGATACACCCAACACGGATCACTCGATACAGATTTTGTTGTTCTCAGCTAAACCAAACACACAAAAACAACATTATCAATGATAGTATTCCTAATGTTGAATTGTAGGAAACTAAGAGACATTGAACGAAAACTGTTTTTGAGACAACAGAGATGCTTTATTTATATTAAAGAAAGGGAACCAATACAACAAATAGAAGAGATTTGGTACCCTCAAATAATAAAGAAATGATAAGGGAATATAGAAACAACCTTAATAGAGCATATACATAGGCTTAATTAGTAATTTAGTCCTTATATTTAGACCTATGTAAAAAGTCTAGATATTCCTGGTGATAATGGATTTGCACCTTATTTCTATAATTATAATCCTAAAGCCAAAGCATATAAGTCATATGTCCTCAGTTTGCCGCATATATGATTAATCTTTGGTCCTCTTCACAATATGTAATCAACTCTTAACTACAGTTGACAATTCTAATTATGATGTATTTAAGTAAGCCAACCCTCTCCTATTTTCTTGTTTCATTATTCCTTCACTTCACGATTGTCCCTAAACAAACTTTCTTGCTTGCATTTAGCAATGGTTCTCATATCCTTAACAAATATAGGAATAGTCTTTTGTCCAAAAATATACAAGCAATTATTTATGAGGGTAATAAAATCTTTTTAATTAATCCTAGTTTTATTGTATTATAATTGTTCAAATGTATGCATATGATAATGTGATAATGAGAAAGACTACAATTATGAAAAAGTGGAAATGCGGTTTCTCAGTCAAGGACACCACGACCACCTCAAGAAGGATGGCAGCCACGTCCCTACTGAAAAAGCTGAATAGTGGAAATAGGCAGATATCCAACTATGTGCTCTATTATGGCAGTCGGTGGAACCACGACTTTTAATGTCCCTCCGAGCCTTCAAAACATGCCACTTGTTTTGGAATAGGGCTCAGAATATCTATGCAAATGATATCCAGCGTCTCTATGATTCGGCGAACAAGTTGGCATCTCTAAAAATTACTAACCATGATATGATCTCGTTCATGAATGAAGCTCAATCTGTTGCGGAAGAACTGTGAGTGTTCTTGGAAGTCGACTCTCTAGATGAAATAAAGAAAAAGCTTGACAAGTATTATAAGGTGATGATCCTCTGCGCTATACATCCAGACTTTAATCATATCAAAGATCAACTTTTGACCTCTCATGAGGTTCCTTCAATGGACACTTTGATCACCCGCATGATATGTGTTCCAACTCCTCAAACTTCGAAAACTCTTACTGTTTCGGGAGTCCTTAGTGCACGTACTGTAAAAGGATGGGTCATACCCAAGAAAACTGTTACACTTTACATAGTTTTCCTACCAAAACAGCCAATGTCTCCCAGGCAGATACTATTGACTCCAAGTTCATTGAGGACGAGTATCAAGAGTACCTACGACTCAAGTCCAACAGCTTGGCACAGTCATCTCAAGCTCAAAGTACATCAAGTACTTGTATCTCTCAATCCATGGAAGGTCGCAATTCAATGGTAATTGATTATGGTGCTTCTGACCACATTTCTAGTAATACCTCCTTGTTCTCAACCATTTCATTTCAAGAAAAATCTCATTTTATAACCCTTGCGAATGGTTCTAAAACTTCCTCAAAGGGAATCGGTCAAGCCATCCTGTCTCGCTCCTTAAACCTATAATCTGTCCTTTTTGTCCCTAATTGTCCCTTCAATTTAATTTCCTTAAGTCAGTTAACCAAAACATTGAATTGTTCTGTAACCTACGATAACAAATTTTTTCTTATACATGAGCGTGGTTCAGGGAGACAAATTAGAGAAGGATATGAAGCGGGCGGATTATACAATTTTGGATCTCGTCCACAAGTGTCATGTGTTGCAGCTCTCAATCCTAAAATGTTACATGATCGACTTGGCCACCCTCATCTGTCCAAATTAAAGAAAATGTTTCATGATCTTAGTGGTCTCCAGACCTTAGAATGTGAGTCATGTAAACTAGGAAAACATGTTAGATCTACCTTTCCTAAAAGGTCTCAATCAAATTGTACTTCTAGTTTTTCTGTCATCCATTCCGATATTTGGGGACCTACCTGTGTCTCATCTTTTGGCTTTAGGCATTTTGTTACATTCATTGATGAATATTCGAGATGTACTTGGGTTTATCTTATGAAAGCTGAATTGTTATCCATCTTCACATCCTGTTTGAATGAAATCAAGAATTAATTCGGTCAAGTAATCAAAATCTTAAGTGACAATGCCAAAGAGTACTTTTCATCTTTTTTTTCTAACGTTTTGAGTTCCCATGATATCCTGCATCAGTCTACTTGTCCTCATAAGCCACAACAAAATGGTATACCAGAAAGAAAAAATAGACACTTGGTTGAAACTGCTCGTACCCTTTTGCATAGTGTCAATGTTCTTGTCCATCACTGGGGAGATACCATCTTAACTGCATGTTTTCTCATTAATTGGATGCCATCTTCCTCTCTCAATCATCAGGTCCCTTTCTCCATTTTGTTTCCAGATAATCCTCTCGTTCACATTTCTCCTAGAGTTTTTGGTTCTGTATGTTTTGTTCATGACATGTCTCCAAGGTTAGACAAGCTTTTTGCTCGCGCTCTCAAATGTGTTTTCTTGGGCTATTCATGACTTTAAAAAGGTGAGAAATCCACATCCCATTTATAATTTTCTTAGCTATCACAGATTATCACCTTCCTATTGTTCTCTTTTATCCTCATTGTCTTCTATTGTTATTCCCAAAAATGTGAATGAGCACTTGATCATCCTGGATGGCGACAAGCCATGATTGCAGAGATATAGGCTCTTGAAAGTAGTCATACTTGGGAGCTCGTGCCCCTCCCATCAGGCATGAAGGTTGTTGGTTGTGGATGGGTGTAAGCAGTTAAAGTTGGCTCTGATGGTCATGTTGATCGGCTCAAAGCCCAATTAGTTGCAAAAGGGTACACTCAGGTTTATGGCCTTGATTATTGTGACACTTTCTCTCCCGTGGCCAAAATGACTATTATTCGCCTCTTCTTTGCAATGGCAGCAATTCATCATTGGTCGCTTCATCAATTGGATATCAAAAATGCCTTCCATCATGGTGATCTTGAGGAGGAAGTTTACATGGAGCAACCTCCTGGGTTTGTTGCTCAGGGGGAGTCTAGTATGGTATGAAAATTGCATAGCTCTTTATATGGCCTCAAACAATCACCACGAGCTTGGTTTGGAAAATTCAGCTCCCTTGTTCAAAAATTTGGGTTAAGACGCAGTGACGCAGATCACTCAGTCTATTACTCACATACCTCTCCCGGGAAATGTGTCTACCTAATAGTATATGTTGATGATATTGTCATTACAGAAAATGATATTGTTGGATTATCTCAACTGAAGAAGCACTTGTGTAGACATTTTCAAACCAAGGATCTCGGAAACCTCAAATACTTCTTGGGCATTGAAGTAGCTCAGTCAAAAAATGGATTTGTAATCTCTCAAAGGAAGTATGCTCTTGATATATTACAAGAAACAGGCATGATTAACTACAGACCAATAGACAGTCATATGGACCCAAATCAGAAGTTAACATCAGAAGAAGGCGAATTATTCTCCGATCCAGAGAGATATAGGAGGCTTGTTGGAAAGCTAATTTATCTCACTATTACGAGGCCTGGTCTATCTTTTGTAGTTGGATTTGTTAGTTAGTTTATGCAGGCTCCATGTCTTGGACATTGGAATGCCATCATTCGTATTTTAGGGTACCTCAAGAAGGCTCCAAGACAAGGTTTGCTACATGAAGATAAAGGAAATGTTCAAATCTCCGGGTACTGTGATGTTGATTGGCCACGCTCCCCTATTGAAAGATGCTCTACTACGGGATATTGTGTCTTCCTTGGAGGAAATGTTATCTCTTGGAAAAGTAAGAAGCAAAATGTAGTGGCCAGATCAAACCACGGAAGCTGAATATCGGGCAATGGCATCTCTCACTTGTAAACTTGTATGGGTAAAACAATTTCTTCGAGAGCTTAATTTCTGTAAAATTCTGACCATGAAGATGTACTGTGACAACCAGGCTGCTCTCCACATTGCATCAAATCCAATGTTTCATGAGAAAACTAAACACAGAAATTGACTACCACTTTGTTCGAGAAAAATTGATGACCAAGGAAATTTGTACCGAGTTCGTTGGGCCAAATAACCAACTTGCAGATGTGTTGACCAAGTCATTAAGAAGACCTCGGATTGAGTTCATTCGTTCCAAGCTTGATTCATACAATTTGTAAGCTTCAGCTTAAGGGGGTGTGTTAGAATTATTACTTCTATTCAGTATCATTAACCCTATGTATAGGGTCTAGAGTGTGGGAAACCTCTATTGTTGTATCTAATTCTGCACCTAGGGTCCTAGTGCAATCTCTTAGTCTTCTATGTACTTTGTATAAGTTTTTCATTATAAATAGAAGAAAGTGAGAGTAGTCCCATAAGCCCACTACTCATATATTTTTCAGTCTCAATCTCAAGTAAGGGAATGAGATAAATTATCAATATGCCCCACTGAGATAGTCTTGCTAATAACTTGGCAACTCTCACAACATTCGATGAAATCTTCATATGTTGTGTGAGCCAAATCAGTTGTTAGTGTAAAAGCAACAGGTGACTCAACAATAGATGTCAAGGCAATATAGGGTGAACAGAGAGGGTTCTTGTGCAGCTTCCTACACTTATCAATGGTTTATCCAATGCATTATCAACGGTATGTTCATCACATTTTTGACAACTTTTAGAATTACCTATGTGAAAGCATCTAGAACTATTATTTTTTTATACAAAGGCAATAATTTCCCTACAAATGAAGAATGTGCCAAAGTTGAAAAATTTGACTCATCCATCTTCTCAATGCCAACAATGTGGTTAGAAAAGGATGGAGAATTTGCTGTGGATGTTGATTCGTTGCTAGAAGATTTTTCTTGGAAAATAAAAAAAAATAATAATAAAGTAATTCAAGAGAGAAAATAGATTGAGCCACCAAACAAACTCGATGGAGCAACCACCACAATGGTAGGGTCATATGAAGGAGGCATCCTGGGAGTAGGTTGGTCAACCATTAGGCATCATTGTATGCAACGATTGGAGTTGTGGAGCAAGAGAGACGACATGTGTGAAGGTATGTGGATGGGGTCGTTCATGTCGGCATGTGTATAGTTTGGATAGACTAGTTCAATAGTATCCAAACCCTACGTTCACCAAAGCAAATGGATGACTCTAGAAAACTTCTGAAAGACAACACTGAAACTGTGCACATTAACCTAAAAGAAAGGTTAACCAAAAGAATAACTTTCGGAGACAATGGGTCTACCTAGACAACATGCTTTTGAAACAGTCCAGGATAACATGTTGAATTATAGGAAAGAGAGAGACATTGATCTAAAACCATGTGTTTCTGAGACAACATGGATGCTTTATTTATATTGACAAAGAAAATCAACACAATAAATAGAAAATTGAAATCCTTTATTAATAAAGATATTATACAGAAATAAGTGAAAACAATAATACATATATAATCTAGATATTCCTTATCATAAAGGATTTGTACCTTATAGGAATAGGAATATAAAAGTATACCTTGTAACATGCTACCTAGAAATTTATAAACATTGACATGAACCCAAAGCAAATTAAATAATAAAATTAAACTTTACACAACAAGTAAACAATATAAGTTAAACACATTTCATCCAATAGAATTACCGGAGCAGCACTTGGATGTGTACATTTCGAGCAAGTAAGAAAGGCATTCTTCAAAGCAAGATGTGCAGCTGATACACAGAACCCATTAACAACAGTGCTGGAAGGTTGCAAACTAAGCAAAACTGGCAAGATGCGGCCATAGAATGCAGGCCTTTCATTTGCAATAGCTGAAAGACTGGTATAGACCAATAACGAAGTCAATATTAATTAAGCGCCAATCAGATCAATGAATTTACAGTGTTAAAAGTAAGTAGTAATTGTAGGTAATAAAAAAATGAATTTCCAGTCTTAGAAAATCCTTAGATTTTCAAAATCTGGATCAGTTCTCTTCCAAACAAAAACCATTCAGTTAAGATGATTATATATTACATTAAAAGAAGTGAGTCAGTCACATTGGACAGAAAACCAAAGGGTGTAAAGAAAAATATCAAATACCTTTTAATCAGCACAATGATAACTGAGTTACTAAGGGACTTCACATTTGAAAATCTGAGTTGATCAAGCAAGAGACCCACACTATGGCTAGCTTCAATTTTCAAATCTCCAATATTAAGTACTGGATGACCACGCCTCAGCCATGATATATTAAATTCTACAGGCTTTCCTACAAAAGAGTGAAAAGTCATAAAAGCACATAATTGAACGATTATAAAAACAAAAATTTTGGCAGTACCATTTTTTCCAACCAGACTCAAAATGTAATACCTTGATGAGAAGTAGGCTCTGAGGAACCACTAGGATCAGGAGTGTAAAGACGAACAACTGCCTCAACAAATTTCAGTGCCAGGAGCTTAGCACCACCACTTCCATGCTTTCAAACATGTTACGAACGACAACCATCAGACCATAAACCAAAACAGGAAACTTCAGACTTTCAATGAGAGCAATTACTTACTTGAAAAGCTATTGAGTATACTTTTTCTTTGAATTTAAGCATCCATTCCCATGCAGATTCGAGTGCACCATCTAAATCACTAGAGTAAAGACCCTAAAACAAAATAAAACCAGAATGGGAATGCTCATATCTTCAAATGAGTACCATGTGAACATTAAAATACGAAAGATAACTACTGTCAGATATTAAGTTTTTTAAAGTATAACTACTAAACATTTGCCAGCATTTTCTTATTCGTCTTCTGATTTCTGTTTTTGTAGAGGCCATGAAATTATGAATAGCATACATGCTTTATAACTTTATACAAGATGTTCTAGACTCCTAGTTATAATGCTTTCATTGATAGAAGACAAATGCTTAAAAACTTTGAAGCATAGAACCAGATATGGGTATTAACTAATAATGTCACCTTCCCTCACTTTTCCTCTTCTTGAAACAAATAAACATCAAATTCACTAACCAAGGTTTCTGTTACTTTACAGAAAATACAACTGCAGTCACAGTTGCAGTTTCATTGCAAACCTTGACACTGTGGGAAATTACAGGAAAACATGGTCACAGTTGTGACCAATATCTCAATTGTGGTCCTTTTAAAACCATGATTCCGTTCCAGAAGGTATAACATTATCCATTAATGAAATCAACCTAACATCTATCCCAACATGTTGAAAAGAAAAATAAAACTAAATACTCAAATTCCTATTCAGTTGCACAAATTTCAAAACAAATTCACACAATCCAAATCCAGAGCAATCACACCAACACAAAGCCAAAAATAAAGATAAGTGAACAACCACCAACCACACTCATCACCAATTTCTTTGCAAAATTGTAAATTCATCCCCCTCTCAAAACAGAGCTCGCACCTGAACCACAATTTTCTCAAGTGTGCCACGAAATAACTCAATTCCACACAGAAGAGCTTGCCGAACCACAGCCGGTGTGTCGTCATTCAGTACCTCAATTAGGACAGGCACAATGTCAGACAAAAACTCGGTATTCTTCAATCCAATCTCACCAAGCATCCTGAAACCAGATAGAGAAAAAAAAGGGTTCAGTTCAAACTTCAATTCCAGGCGCCAACGCAAAAAAAAAAAAAAAAAATTACAAAGTGTGTTTGGTTTCAAGGTCAAAATAATAAAACTGATTTTGGCGTCTGCAGTCAGACCCAATTTAACAAAACAAGTCTGGTTATTGTTATAGATAAAATTAATTTTATCTGGAAACCTCGGTTCGACGAAATGGCGACAAGTAGCATTTACATGAGATTGAAAATTTTAGTCTATGCTTTGCAGCAAACTTGGCATTAAGATAAAAGCATAATTTCATCTAAAAAACAAATTTTAAACCAAAATTGGAAATCAATTTAGCGAAAGCTCATCCAACCACAGACGGAGAACGGCGAAAAGATAAAGGGAAAAGGTGTACTCGGTGACAAATTTGCGAACAGGGCCAAAGGGATCTGAGTGGAAGAAGAAGAGTGAGGGGAGGAACTCAGTGAGGAGGACGGGGTCTTCGGGTGGAAGTTCATGGCGCAGTTGGCGCAGGGATTCGAGCTTGGATGGGATGTCACTGGCCAACTTGGCTGCGTTCAGGAGACTTGCGAGCTTTTCGCGCGAAGTTGCCGCCATGGACATGGTTTTTCCGACCATGGCTCTGAGGCTAGTTTGGGAGAATTTGCATGGGAATCGAGAGCGAGGGGATCACTGTGGTTTGTTTGTTCTAGGGTTTGGTGGAATAAGAGGGAGGAGGGGTGTTTGAAAATGTTGCTGGAACAAATGGAAGATTTTGATTATTTTCTAATGTTAATTTAATTATTAAAGAATTATAATAGCATACCCTCCTAATTCGCATATTCACTTTCACATTTGCTACTGAAAAACAAAATTATTCGAATTTTAAAAAAATTTCTAATTTTTTATTTTTTCAATTTTAATCATTTAATTTTTTAAAAATATTCAATTTATTTTTTCTGGTAGATTCTAATTAACGTTTTGTTGGTATAGTATGTCGTGTCATGTTAATGTGACATAACAATGTTTATTTCTAATTTGATCTCCTTGTATATAATTTTGATTCAATTTAATTTTTTTTAAAATAAAACAATTTGATTTCTTTAATCTCTGATTTAAAATCAAATTTATAATTAAATTTAATTATAATTTATATAAAAATATTAATATATTTTTAATAATTAAATTTAATTATAACTTATATAAATATATTAAAATATTTTTATAATATTATGTATTAAATTATTCCACTTAAATATTTAATTTTGTTTTTTACATTTTTTTACATAAAAAAATTCTTATTTGAACTTACAGTCGTTTTAAAATATTAAAAATGTAAATATTAAGTGATATTTATAATTTTCAAATGTTTAATGTGACAAATATATTTAATGTAACAAGTGTCACCTTATTTTCACATTTATATTATTTTTAAAATATAGAGATTTTTTTAAAATATATATTTGAATATTTAGATGGAGTGATTTTATATATAATTTAAAAAAAATAATAGGTATATATAAGATATAATTAAACTTAATTACTAATTTGGTGTCAAATTTAAGAAAGACCAAATTGTCTACTTAAAAACTAAAAAAATAAACTATTAGGGATATTACCCAATTATCTATATTTAAAATCGTGACAGTTGTCCTAAAATGTGGTTTTCTTTGTCATTTTATCATTGTTGTGTTTTCGATCTATTCCTGCTTTTTTTCTAGAGATCGACATCTTTATTGGCAAATTGGTCTATGCACCATAATCACCAGGCGCGAGAAATTTATCTCAGAACCTTCCTGGGCTCTCTTTCAAATGGTTTTGTATTTGAAATCCAAAAAAGCCTTCCCATGTGAATGCTCTTTTCTCCTTTCTCTATCTTTCTAAAACCCTAAGAGCATAATCCTTCATCTATGTTTATTTTCTCTTCGGCCTTCATCAATAATTTTCATTCTTATGTTGTATGCTTTTGTCAAATGTTGTGTTTTTTTTGTTTTTTACTAAACTTGTGTACTTCTTCTTTGATGGTGTAGGGGTTTATCATGGATTTGATTCCCTTCAAAACTACTATGATGCCCTAATCGATGCCAAGAAAATTGTTGACTATCAAGTTGGTGCGTACCATTATTTTTTCCATTTTCGAAGTTTTTGGATCCAACAATTTTTTTTGCTGATGAATCACAATAAAAGCCTAATTATTTTTTGAAGTTTATGGAAAATATTGAGGATTTGAGGTGTGGGAAGAGATAAGAGCATGAGGGCATGACTCAAGGCACGAAAGGAGGGAGCTTTTGGCTACAGAAAATCGTTTATTAAGTTGGCTTCTCTAAAAAACCTTTTTATTTTATATTATTAGTTGGTGTTTGTATTTTTGTTCAACGATTTTCTTAATCGGAATTAGAGACAATGTTTCCTCTTAGTAAAATGGTACGTTTTTTTTTTCGATAGCTCTATTTGATTATGGTTGTAATTTTTATTGTTTATTTTGGTTAGTATATGTGTGAATTTACATTTGTATAGAGCTTTGTGGATTCTACTTCTACATTTTGCTTGTGATTTTTCTCTTTTTGTTGTTGTTACAGGACTTTGTTGAAAAAGGTCGAATACTAGTCGTAACTTTTCCCAAAAAGGTATTTTTTAGGTTTTGTGATTTTATTTCATTTTTCTGTATGTGCTAATGTTTTCTGTAGCTGTTGTTTTGGAATTAGTCCATTTCGAAACTTTGGACCAATTTAGTCATTCATCTTTCGAAATACGTAGATTTAGTCTTTTTAATCAAATTTTGTTAGCTTTATTTGATGTTTCGTACACATTTCAGGATTGTTTGACACATTTTGCTTTAATGTTAAGTCAAATATTATTATGAAACGCGCTTCAAATGTCACATAAACTTAACAAAATTTAATTAAAAGGACTAAATCCACGTATTTTCAAATGGACTAATTCCAAAATTCACTGAAAGTTAAGGCACCAAAACATATTTAACCCTTATTATTATTAGCTTCTGATTAATGCAATGGATTGGTGGGTTGGGTTAAGTCTATTGCTCATGTTCCTGTTTGTTTGAATAAGGGTAGGTTGAATGTTTTAGTTATTTAAATCTATTGGTTTTGTCATGGGTTGTTGAGACCAAATTGTGGGTGTTTCGATTCGTGATTGGGTTGTCAATTATACAGTTGTTTCTTGAAGTTTGATTCATGACATTCAATATTGATGCATTTTGTCAGCCAGTGGGATATTGGATTCTAGAGTTTCTATGTGCATGTTAGATTTGGGAGAAATGAGTCTTATGTTCCTAGAGGTATTGAATTAAATTTAGTGATTTAATTGGGAGTTAGTGTGTCTAATTATTAAATGTAATTTGTAATCTGTAACTATTATTTCATATATGTAATTGCTTGAGAAGTTCCATGATTCATACATTTGTTTGGATTTGAAACCACTTAAGTTTTGTATAAGCTAATGATTTGGGTCTAATGTTTTAATTGAATTCAAGGCTTCATTTGGTTTAATTAAAACTTGGTTGGATGGTAGAGGCAAAGGGTGTTTCAAGATTAGTTGTAAAGTTTTTTTTTTTTGTATGAGTTGAATATTGAAAACAAAAAACTAGTATAATTTTTTATAATCTTTGCTATTGTGTCATTATTTGTTAGGATTTTGTTTGGAATTTTGTTGGGATTCTATTTTAAGTTGTGGTAAGAACCATACATCACTAAACTATTTTTAATTAAGAAATTGTTTTGTTTAAGAATCATTTTGTTTTTCATTAAAAATATGTCTTTATTTCTTTATTTCTTATTATCAACTATATGTATTTTATTTAACTTTTTATTCTTGCACCATTTTGCATTTGGATGATTCTAGATTTTTAAAATAGGTGTATTTTATTTTAAATATATGTCAGTCAAATAAATCAAATAGGTACGTTGTTGTTTTACCTTTATTATGACTTTGTGGTGACATCTATATTAATCAAATTCCTATCATTCAAACACATAATAATATCCATATTATTAAGGGATATAACAAGACTGATATTTTTCAGATATATAATAAAGATTATTATTATTTAGGGATATAATGATATTCATATTATCTAAGAGTATAATTAAATTCCAATGATTTAGGGATATTTTCGTTACACAATAATAATATGCTAAATATGAAATAATAAAGTTTGTGTTCCACACCAAGTTTTAGATATTGATAAAATTTTGTATTTTGAAAACTATTATTATTACGGGATGGGATATTATAATATGTTTACATGTTGTTTAAGTTTTGTAGTTACATTGTAGTATATTGTTTTGTCATTATATTCATAATATTTGAGAAGTTTTTTATGTTAGTTTTGAAATGGTTGAAATGCCAAGAAGGGGGAAGTTGAATTGGCTAGTTAAAAAATTAGGCTATCTTTGCAAGTTAAAAACCACCTTTAATTGAATCAATTAGATCACCAAGTTAGGATGCAAAAGGTGTTGGACAGCATACTTTCAGTCGATCAAAAACAAAGTTAACAGATTGATTTTACTAAACATATTATGTTCTGGTATAATCAATCGATTAAAACAGGAAAACAGTCAACTAAAATACTGGGAAAAAATGCAGAAATGCAAATTTGAGTTTTAAAACCATGAACAATGCACAAGAATGATCAAGACTAGTTCTAAATGATTATACAAACATGCTCAATACTGTAGATGTCATGAAAGCATGCAAGAACATGAAAAAGATTATTAAAACACAAGTTCTTGAAACTTTAAAATGAATATGCAAGAGAGAAAGGTTACAGAAGAGAGGACACCACGAGATTTTTATACTAGTTCACTCAAACTTGAGCTACATCCAGTTTGTCAAGGCAACCTGATCTTGACTTTGGACTATTTCAAAATATTTACAAAGTATTCACCCTTACACTTCCAAAATATGCAAAAACCACACAAAAGACTCTTGAATCACACAAGAATCGCACCAGCACAACAAGAACCCTCTTACAGACCTGAAAAACCACCAGGCACACACACAAAGCTTGAGAAAGATCAAACCTCAGTGGTAGCACAACCCAACCTACCACAAACCACTTTCTCCAAGCTTCATACCAAGCGAAAAGCTCCAAGAATTAATCCAAGATCAATCTTCAATTGCTACATATTGTATGATCACGAAGGAGAGAGTTTCCACGAGTTTCCAGAGCAATTTCACGTTCAAAACTGATCAACAGACCTCTCTTTCAAAAATCACAACTTTTAAAGTCAAACTGTTACGAAATTCAACAGGTTGATTTCCAAATCAATCGGTTGATTTCACTTGACTTAAGTGAAATTAGTCGATTAAAAACTAAATCAACTGATTGAATTTGTTGCAATTTAAGACTACTACAACCAACCTTTTAACCTGTTGAAAAACCATTCAACAAACTAAAAGAGACATTTTAACCTGTTGAAAAACCATTCAACAGATTAAAAGACACACCTAAGACCAAATACATCTAATTAATGCTACAAGGTCTACAATATGAATTACAAACTTCAAATACGCTTTCTTAATGATGTAACTACATGGAGAGCACACGTTCTAGCCTTGATCAACATGAATATCATCAAATCTCCTTTCCTTCATCAATGTAGACTTCATTCCAATGGTAATGACTTCAAGATAGTTCAAAAGAGCTTCATTCAATCTTCATCAATCTTCAAGAAGCATACCACCTTGGCTTCTCATGTCAACAATCTCCCCCTGATTTGATGAAGCCAACCTCTATCTTCTTCCATCTATCTTCTTTTATCTTTCATTGCAAAATGCTTCCATTTGTTGGATATCATTAAATTCATGAAGTGACACCTTAGCTTGAAACTTGTGAATCTGAAAAAAATTTACAATAGCAATGCACACAATCTAGCAAACACACACATATACACATCCCCCTATCAATAATATGGGTTCAATTTCAGATTTGATTTTGATTCCAATTTTAATGCTTCTACTTAGTTCAATGTGATCAATTATCCATTTTCCAATTTTTCTCCCCCTTTGGATTCATCAAATAGAACAAATGCATAAAGAGAACAAACATTGGATATCCTTTCATTAATAATTGAACATAATACAACAACTGAAACTGAAACAGAGAAGAAAACTCATAAAGCTGATATAATCAGCCGATTGAAATGAAAAACAACCAATTGAAACTGACAGAGCTGAAACTGAAAAAGCACAAACACATGGATGCAATGCATGATCCTAAACAACCAACACACTCAGTCATCCTGAGGATCATTTATGGTCTGGAATGAGTTCAACATATCATGGATATCATGAATTTGGCCATCCAATGCACTAAGCCTCTCATTGCAATAGTTGTGATGTGCATGTTGGGACACATTAAGCTCATGCAGTTGGTTCAACACCATCCTCTCAAAATGTGAGTACATAGGGCCTCTATCCGCTAGAAGGTTGTTGGGAATTAAGTCCATGGGTCCAACAATTGGTTCTTCCTCTTGATTTGCACCACTTAGGCCAGCTTCATGGTCATGTGCACCACCAACTACAACCCCAGCAATTGTCCATCCATTTTCCACCTTGAGAAAGCCCATTTTGTGTAGATATTGGTTGAAGGTATGGTTCAACAGTCCAGTTGACTCTTCTAGCTCATCCTCTACATCAATTCCAAAGTATTCAACAAACTTTGACACCAAAACCACATGTGGCAACCTAAAATCGTGAGCCTCTTAGCCTTGAGCATGTGATCACGAAACACATAGATCCAATCCACTTGAATGTTGTGTTGAATGTAGTACATGAGTATCAAATCTCCCTCATTCAATGTTGAATGGTTGTTGCCACGTGGAACAAGCATTTTTGTGACAATCATACCAAGCAACCTTTGATCCACCTTGAGACCACCAACATGAAAGTGCTTGATTTCAACAACATAATTTCTCAAGCATTGACCATAGTATTACATCTTGTTGAATTCTAGAACAACCCCAATTTCACTTTTCCTCACTTGCACACCTCTTGATTTGAGTCCAACCACATATTTCCAAGCCTTTTTGTTGATCTCCATACGAACACCATTGATGCTAGACAACAACACATCATTTTTGAACTCCAAGTTGGTGAAAAATACCTTCACCAAGTATGGATAGATTTTCCGTGAAAGTTCAATGAATGTCTTAAACTTTTGATGCTTTAGTTGTTGGAATAGACTCTCAAAGCCTTCAGCCCTTAGCCATGAGAACCTCAGCACCTTAGGAATGTTGATCTGCTTCCTATTCATCTCAATGAGGAACACTTGAATGTTGTCCTCATGATCCTCAAACCATGCTTCAATTCTCCATGGCTTTCAGTTTTAACAAATTTGATTTCACAATTTCTCTTTTGAACATGATCACGAATGAAATGATGCATAATCTCTATATGCTTAGTTTTAGAATGTTGTATTGGATTCTTGGTTAAGTTGATGGCACTAGTATTATCACAATACAAAGGTACCTTGCTTAGCCTTACACCATAGTCCAAAAGTTGATGCTTCAATCATATGATTTGTGCACTACCATATCCAACAACAATATATACCCAACTTCAGCAATGGAGAGTGCCACACAAGCTTGCTTTTTGCTATTCCATGAGATTAGACTTGATCCAAGCAAATGGCAAGTACCACTTGTGCTTTTCATATCCAATTTGCACCCTGCATAATCCGAATATGAAAAACCACTAAGAGTTATGTTAGAATCACATGGATACCATAAACCCACATTGGTTGTTCCTTTAAGGTACTTTAGAATCCTTTTTGCAGCCTTAAAGCGTGATTCCTTTGGATTTGCTTGGAACCTAGCACATAGGCATACTCCAAACTGAATATTTGGCCTACTTGCTGTAAGATAGAGCAAAGACCCAATCAACCCTCTATATTTGGTTGAATCTATTGGTTGACCAACCTCATCTGCATCCATTAGGCAATTTGTTGCAATTGGAGTGACAACTTCCTTACAATCCTCCATTTTGAACTTTTTCAACAAGTCAAAATAATATTTTGATTGGTTTAAAAATGTTACATGCTTGAGTTGCTTGACTTGCAGCCCTAGAAAGTAGGTAAGCTCACCCATCATGGACATCTCAAATTCTTCCTGCATAGCTGCAACAAACTCTTCACACAATATGTTGTTATTTGAACTAAAGATGATATCATCAACATACATTTGAACAAGTATAACAATATTATCATGTTTTCTAATGAAGAGTGTTTTATCCACTGTACCTCTAGCATAACTTTTTGATAAGAGAAAATTGCTTAGCCTTTCATGCCACTATTTTGGTGCTTGTTTCAAACCATATAAGGCCTTTTTCAATTTGAAAACATGGTTAGGATAGAGATGATCCTCAAATCCAAGAGGTTGTGATACATACACTTCTTCATTTAGGAAACCACTCAAGAATGCACTTTTCACATCCATTTGATGCAATTTAAAGTTACACATGCAAGCATATGCTAAGAGTAATCTCACAGCCTCTAGCCTAGCTACATGTGCATAAGTTTCATCAAAGTCAATGCCTTTTTCTTGATTATAACCTTTAGCAACTATTCTAGCTTTGTTCCTTACAATATTACCATCTTCATCCATTTTGTTTCTAAAACCCATTTAGTTCCAATTATATTCATATCATCAGTTTTAGGTACTAGAAACCACACATCATTTCTTGTGAATTGATTGAGTTCATCTTGCATAACAACAATCCAATTACTATCATTCAAAACATCATTCACATTTTTAGGTTCAATTTGAGATACAAAAGCAGCATGTTTACAAAATACAATCCTACATCTAGTAGATACTCCTTGTTTGATATCACCTATGATGTTGTCCTTTGATAAACCTTTAGGCTGGATCCAATCCTTGGGCAAGTTGTTGTTTGCAGCTTTTTCAGTCAACTATTTTTCCTTTTCAGTCGATTGATTTCCTACAACAGAGGGCCTTTCTGCAGCAGAAATCTGCTCTTGCAGTAGATCTTCACCATCTGCATTCTTTGACACTTGATCTTGCAACTTTGGGTTAGTTTCATCAAATACAACATGCATAAACTCTTCAACAGTGATCAATCTTTTATTATAGACTCTATATGCATGACTTTGTGTAGCATAGCCTAGAAAAACACCTTCATCCGCTTTTGCATCAAATTTTCCAAGACTTTCTTTGCCATTATTTAAGATGAAGCACTTACATCCAAATA
>Ga0214543_1008058_pt1 | contig 17546 bp, 18 predicted proteins | sample CNSS2metaG_FD_160094 | JGI IMG/M metagenome (GOLD analysis project Ga0214543, IMG submission 160094) | Root nodule microbial communities from cowpea collected in UCLA plant growth center, Los Angeles, California, USA - CNSS2 | ecosystem: Host-associated > Plants > Roots > Nodule | place: USA... | reverse complement strand
GGAAGTGGTGGGGGTGAGTGAGGGTCCTGCTGGAGAAGATGTGAGGGTGAGTGAGGGTACTGCTGAGGTTGATGTGGGTGTGAATGAGGGTCAAGTTGAGGTTGATGTGGAGGGGGTTGAGGGTCCAAATGTGTGGGAAATGAATACCAACATAGAAGTCATGCCACCAGCTAAACGAATCTTACCAGGGAGACCAAAAAAGAAATGCAGACTTGAGTCTTGGGAATTAAGAAAAGATGACATGCGAGTCAGACAAGGTGGGACACAAAAGAGGTGTGCTATATGCAGACAGCTTGGCCATAAAAGAAATAGTTGCCCCTAAGCACCTGAACCAGATGAGTCTGCAACTCAGGAACAAACACAACCACATAATGACTCTGCAACAGAGGCACCAGAGGCACCAACACAGCCACCAGCAGAGGCACCAGCAGAGGCACCAACAAAGGCACCAACAGAGGCACCAACACAGCCACTAACACAAGCACCACCAGAGGCACTCACACAAGCACCACCACAGCCACTCACACAAGCACCAGCAGAGGCACCAACACAACCACTAAATGAGACAAATCCACAACCAACAAATCATCAAGTTCAGCAGACACCTCCACGCAGACAACCTGCAAAAACTTTGGGGAGGAAAAAATTGCCATTCAGGAGAGGAGTTGCTTGGAAACCATGAAGTTTGTTGGGATGATGTATTTTGATGTGCACTTTGACATGGTTTTTTTTGTTTGAACTGGAATGTGTATTTTGGGATGATGTATTTTGGGATGATGTATTATCACTGGAACTTCTTTATTTTCTAATGGAATGTGTATTTATCAAATTCTGTACTACTACAATCAGTGTTCATATGTTGTGTTTATTGCCAAATACCCTTTCTTAAGTTCGAATAAATAATAGACAGAAGAATGAAGATAACAACTGAAACTTCTCATTCATTTAAACTTCCACTAAATTACAATCATTGTACAAAAAACAACCCACAAATTACAATGATTCCTCTTAACACTAAATCACTTCAACGAATTTTAAACAACGCAAATACAAGGATGATGTTAACGAACCCCAAAAAAAAAATCATCCCAATTAAAAAGTTAACCCATTTCTCATAATCTATTACGGCTTTCTCCAGATCAGTAATCTTTTTGCTTTGTCTTCCAATAGTTGCATCCCTTTCATCCACATTTTCTTCATTGCACCATTTAAAGTAATTGCATCCTTTGAAACCCTCATTTGCACTTCGCTGTTCAAAAATACCAATCAACAAATGTCCTTAACATCTACCTCTACTCTAAGAACTAAACTAAGCAGAATCATAGCTCAAATCTTATAGTTAGGGCAACCCCAGAATTGTTTTCCCCCATTCTTTATTGTTCTTGCCACCCTCAACACTGCAATCTCCCCACAATAACAAGTTGGAGATCCATCTGATGACGCACACCACCCAGGAAGACGAGAGACGTTGTGGTTTTCTGACCCACATGAACAAGAAGAACAACCCTGGCTTCGTGCGCGAGACATTTTGTTCGACGAATTGAATGCTCTACGATGAAGAAAAAGATGAAAATGGAGATTGGGGCCAAACCATTGTTAGGTCAAACATTCAATCACACAACTTATTTAAATAAATCCACTGTACACGTTAACAGCTTAAATGCCACTGTACAATTACAAATTGTGACACGTATCAGTTATACTATGCCACGTCACCTGACTCTTAACGACGTTTGTGATAATTTAACGGGAGGTACTACATTGATGCAATAAACGAAACTGGGTACCAAATTGAGACAAAGTTCAAAGCGGGTACCATTTTGAAATTTTCGAGTCTAACCGGGTATGATCCGAGTAATTAAGCCTATCTTATTTAACGGAGTTAACGAAAAGGGACCACATAGATGCAAATTAATTAATTTGGGTACTAAGTAGATGCAAAGTTAAAAGCGGATACCATTTAGACACATTGAGACGAAACTGGGTACGTTACGACTAATTATACTTTAATGAAATTAATATTTGTATTATAGATACAATACATTGAACAAGACCACACAAATAAAGCAATGTGTAATCAATATTGTAATAAAATAGAAAAAATTTAATTGAACTTTGTGAATACTAAACAAGTACAATAGCAATTTAGAAAGAGAATGAGCAATTATGTGGTGAAAGAAATAAATAATGATTTTAAATGAAACAAAACTAAGAGTAACATAGAACAAAGAAGTTAAGTTTTTTCCGTTACTAATAAGGTGAGTGTTTAAGACTTTAAAATAAGAACAAGTATAAGAGTATAAGTTTCGAAACAAATAAAAGAATAAATTTGAAGATGAAGACGAGGACAAGAACAAGAACGGGATAAATATACACAAACATATATCATTCACATACTCAATTTTAAAAATTGGATCTTATAATAATCAAATAAAATTTTCGTCCAAATCAAATGGGTCTAATAATAGTAATATAAGTTCAAATTATTTTATTATACCGATCAAATAAACTAATTTTTTTATCAATCCAAACAACTACCGTTTTCATTCTCTTTCTCTTCTTTTCACTGGGTAGTGAACATACCTTCATTCGTTTATGGGTGGTGAACATTTAAAAGATGTGGGGTTGTGTTTAACAGTGAGCATGATGACGAAGGAAGAAAGGTGGGTCCATAAAGGAAAACAAAAAGACGTTAATGGAGAGAGAAGCAAAGCAATGTGCAATGTTTTGGAGAGAGGTTTTTAGGGTTATGAGTAAGAGATGATGAAGTTGAGATTTATGAGGAACAGAATTAACAAATGTGTACGTGGGTTACAAATGGATTCAAATTCACACTTTTCACTACGCGCCCATATTCTTATTTTATCTAAAAAGTCACTTTTGTAAAGATAAAATAGGTGAAAAAAGCAATTGCCTAGATGTGGAAGTGTAGGAAGAGGCTAGGGTTAATATTTTTAAACAAAGATAAAGGTTTTCTTCTTTCACTTATATAAAGGAAGATGCGGATAGAAAGCATGGGTGCAAGAAGAAAATGGCACGCCGTCATTAGCAAAACCCAAATTGGTTTCTTATGGGCCGGAAAGAAAAGGGTCCTTAAGAGGAAATTCGAATTGATGGGCAGGGCGCGAAATTTGAAGTGATGAATTAGTAATTGGAATGGATAAATAGAATAAAGAGAATTGAGAGTACAGTACTGAACAAAAATTGAATTTCTTCCTCTATACCACTCTTTCTCTCTCATAACTGATCGTAAAATAGAAAACCAACAGAAGTGAGCATGAGCGTGCCTTGTTCTTCTTCTCGTTCTCTGTTTGCGTGCGGGGGACATATTTTGCCAAACCCGAGGTGAATTTGGAGATTCGCTCCGATTTGAAATTTGAATAATATCTGAAGTATCCTTATGGAATGGTGATCTGAAGCGAAGGAGAGGAAGATGAAGAAGGGACAGGGTGGCGGCGGTGGCGGTGGTTTGGAGCTGAAACAGAGGATAGTATGTGCGCTGAACAAGGTGGGAGATCGCGACACGCAGCAAATAGGAATGGAGGAGCTAGATCGTGTGGCGCAGGGTTTGAGGCCTGAAGGGATATGGTCGTTCCTGTCGTGCATTCTGGAGACGGAGTGGGAGCAAAAGGCTTCCATAAGAAAGGAGTGCGTGAGGCTGATGGGAACCTTGGTCACTCACCACGACACTCTCCTCCTTCCGCACCTTCCCAAGATGGTCGCCAGCATCGTTAAGCGCCTTAGGGATCCCGACTCCGTCGTCCGAGACGTCTGCGTCAACACCGTTGCCCTTCTCGCCTCCAAGTTGGGCCACGCCCTCTCTCACAAGGACAAGGTCTTTCTCTTGCTCGTCAAGCCCATTTTCGAGGCTCTCGGCGAACAGAATAGGCATGTTCAGTCAGCCTCTGCTCTCTGCCTCGCCAGAATCATTCACAACACCCACCATCCTCCTCTGTCGCTCCTGCACAAGATGCTTCTCAGGACTCTCAAGTTGCTTAAAAACCCTCATTTCATGGCTAAACCTGCACTGCTTGACCTCACCAAGACCCTTATCCAGGTTTCCTTTCCTTCTACCTTCATTCATTCATTCATTCATTCATATACACGATAATGGGGCATTCAAGATTTGCATTAACTTAACTTTCTGTACGAGTGAAACTCTAGTTCTAATAACAAAGCACTACCAAAAGCTCTTGAAGCAACTACAGAGCTCACCATCCCCACTAGGATATTTCAGCCTAACGAGTCATCTCAGTTTTTACTCTAGGTTTGAAGTTACCGTAATGACTCATATTCAGGCTGTTAACCATAACCATCCTATCATCAATAAGAGACCACGACTACCTAGCTGTGGTCTGGTACCAAATGAACACCTAATTGTATCTAAATTTTTATCTCACAAGATTGCATGAAAAATTACATGTTTCTTTCATTTTTCAGGCTGGGGGTGCTCCAACGCAAAATATTCTCTCCGCTGCAATTGGCAGTATCCAAGACGCCCTAAAGCACAGTGACTGGACAACTCGCAAAGCAGCTTCTGTGGCACTGGCGGAAATCGCTCTGGGCGGTGCTTCTTTTCTGGGATGTTTTAGAGCTTCATGTGTTCAGTCCCTTGAGTCGTGTCGATTTGACAAGGTGTTTCTCGATTTTGTTTTTACATTCATCTTCTTGTGACTCAATTTATCACATTCTTATTCATCCTTGGTTGTGTTATAGGTAAAACCAGTTAGAGATGTTGTTTTGCAAGCGCTTAAGTATTGGACAAGTCTTCCGGCTCCCGATACTCCTGACCCATCTGAAACTGGATCCTCGTTAAAAGGTTTACCTATGTTGTCTCTTTCGTGAACAACAATAATTGATATTTAATGTCTGAAAAATGGACACCTGTCTACATCTTCGCACCCAGTAACTTTGCTCACCTTGGCATGATCATTATCTATGTTTTGAATTTGTGATGCGCCCTTCTGATAGTGATCCTTCTATTCATCGACATGCTTTCATTGCTTCTTGTTTATGTTTTGTTCTGCTCATGCTTTTCACAGAAAACATATACAGAGGCGACTCTTCTGATCTTAGCAGTACGACCGAATCCAGACAGAAAGATGTTGGGCTCCAAAAGGTTAATATGAAATCAACTATGGGAAGGATTCCTTTGTCTGTTAAAAAAACATGCCAAAATTATACCAGGAACACTCAGCATAAACCTGATGATTGGCATATTGAAGTAGCAGTCCCCAGACCCCACCCTGTGGTGGAATTCCAGAATGAAGAATCCGAGAGTTGTTCTGTCTCTAAGCCATTGGAAACAATGAGTGCCGATGTTTCAAGCATGCAAGATGTTGGTTATGAATATGTGCCTATGGACGACAACCAAGAGTGTTCTTCTGTTTCTAATCTTGCCACTGATAACTTTGAGACCAAGTTTTTAACTGCTCATGACTGCTTTATAAATAGTGGAGTACAGAAGCCAATTGCAAGAAGCCAACGGTATGGTGAAGAAATATGTTCTAATGAACAAGTGTACTCCGTAAAGATGCAGCACCCTAGTAGTTCTGATTCTACAATCACAGAGCCATGTCGCCAAACTACACATGAATGCTGTATGCAAATGGCAAATGAAATGACTTGTATTCAGAATCAACTATCAGATATTGAAATCAAACAAGCTAACATGATACACCAATTACAGGTATTATACATACGTATATTGACAGCACGGGATTCTAAATTCTTCAGTCTGTTGTTGCTAGTCATTTTCCTTTATCCTATGGTTTCTTGAGCTTAGGTTTCGTTGTTTTTTAGACAGTGTGAAACTGGTGAAGTACCTAGATTAGTTTTGCATGTTTCTATCAGTCGTGTGTGAATTATGAGACTTCTGGCACACACACATAGGCATACTATTCTTATACTGGACTTTTAGTATTTTTTTGTCATGCATCACACAGTATATGGAACATATTTTATTTAGCATACTGTCAAATCTTTTTCAGATGTTTTCAACTGGCATAATGGATGCCCTTTCTACAATCCAGTCAAGAATGACAGGCTTAGAGAATGCCTTTGATAGATTAAGTCGAGAATCTCTTAAAGGAGGAAGGCATTCTTATTCTGAAACCTCCAAATTAGGGAAGCATAATGAAATTGTTGCCTCTCCCAGGTTCTCCATCTGCACTCCAAGGCCCTCTGTAGAAATTAATAATAAGCAATCAGGCTCTGTGTCAGTTAAAAATTCTGAAAGTTGGGAGAAAAAGACATTTTCAAGAAGCCAACCCGGGATTCATTCTGGAGATAGTTCAGATATCTGGAAAAGTTACAAGGTCAAGGCTGGCAGAAAAGGTACAGAGAAGGATGTTTTGAACAGCTCAGTGAAGGATGCAACAAGAATAGGTTTGGTAAAAAATGATGGTATCATTTCTGCTTCTAGAACAACCAATGCCAGAAATGGCTGGTCTGAGAGTAACACAAACTGCTGGAAGCATGTAAAACGTCTTGTATGCGAAGGGGATCTAAACAGTGCATATATGGAAGCTTTGTGTTTCAATGATGAGTTTATTCTCGTTGAGCTTTTGAATACTACTGGTCCAGTTGTAGAAAGTTTATCAGTGAAGACAATCAATGCTCTTCTTAGCACTTTAGCATCACATCTTTTGGAAGGAAAATTGTTTAGTATGATAATCCCTTGGCTGCAACAGGCAAGTTCACTTACCCTTATCATTTTTTATTCCGTCTTCCTTTCGTTAAGTGGCTTCCTTGGAATAAATATGTGTAGCCTTAAAATCTGTGCAGATCTCAATGTTCTTTTGATGGCTATTAATGCTTTTTATGTCATGTGAAAAAATGTTGATGGGAACTGATAATAAGTGTCATGATCCGAAATTTATTATTTTTATATATATATATATATATATATATATATATATATATATATCTATATATATATATAACAACTGGTAGTTATCGGTAGCATTTAAGAGCAATAGTGTGTTATTAAGATCATGTGAGAGCAGGTTATGTGATATGGAATAACTTGTTCTGAATTAATTGTTCTGTATTACTTCTGCTGTAGAATTAGAAACTGCCTTGCTCAAACTATGCATAGCTGAAATATGAGCCAGCCTTTCCTACTTGATAAAGTTAATTGATCAACAGCTGTCTTGATTGTCTGTCTGGAGACAAATTATTGGTGTCTATTGCTTATAGCTTGTATCAGTTTTTCTTTGCCTTGATGCTTAGGCTATGCTCTATATTATCTTTGCTAGATCTTTTATTGGTCTGTATACATGTCCCAACCACCCTAGGTGAGCTTTGATTCCTCTTAAGTGAGGGTGCATCAACTATTGATTTAAAGTATGATTGGTAAAGGTACTTCAATCAGCTACATTTCCTCACTTCTTGGGGAAGCAAAACCCTCTTTGCCCTATCCTAACTTTTATTGCAATGCATTTATTTTTGTTTTATCTTGTCGTATATTTAATCTCCCAATATCTTACATTTGTCTTTGCTGCATTGAGTTTATTCTCTTGATAGTGTTTTACAGTCCAATATGAATTGCTGCAAAACGTTGTTGTAAAACTCGAACTAGAGAATCAATTACCGATGCCCACGTGAAGCTTGTATCACTATCAAATCAACTGGTTTTCGGGCTTTTCTTCAGTCTGGGTTTTACAGCTTCACTTTGCAATAGTAGAAGTAAATTATATTAAATACCACGTCAATGGATTCTCACTTTCCTGTAACAAGCTTCTAAGTTGGCCACTTCTGTCTTTGAATTTATATTCCGTTTACTACTCTGCTACCAAGTAACTTTGGGAAATCTGATCCTTTATGGTAATCTTATTTTAGATTGTTGAAATGAGTACTATCCATGGACCAAATTGCATTGCTATCTCTATTGAAGCCAAGGAACATCTTTTATCGGCAATTCAGGAGGCCGTGAACCTGCACATTTTCAATCATTCAGAAAGAAGGCGTGCTGCTGAATTAGCAATGAAATTACATCATATATGGGGTAAGACAGCTGAAGATTGATATTTGTCAAAGTAGCCATTTTCTGTTGGGGCTCGGATCTCGTCCCAGGTTGAACTCACCCAGTTCTTGTTGTATGCACTTCGTTAGGGCGTTGGATTTTACGAATAATCTGCTGCTATTTCTGGAATTATTGATTTGTGGAGTGTTTTCTTTTTTCCGATTGGTAGCTGTGTACTTTGATAGGAAAAAAAAGTATTGTATCTTTGAGAATGATATAACAATTATATGTTTGTTTTTTGAGTGCTTATTTTTAAATTTTTTACATTATTTAATCATACCGAAATCACTAAACTCTAAAGCTAGATATTATCAAGTGCCTCGGCTCATTTCTGGAGCAACTCTAGATTAAAAAAAGAAGAAATCAAGGAAAAAGAGTCAAGATAACACTTCCTACTTACCTATTTGAATAACTCCAATTTATAAGGAGAAACAAAGGAAACGTTTTGGCGGTTAAACATTTTTCCTGATTTTTCAAAAATCGATGTAATTTAATTTTTTTCTTAAATCTTTTTAAACAAGTTAAGGATTTTTTTTCATCAAAATAAAATTTGTTAATAAAGATGATTTATTTTATTGGTATAATTAACATAACTTTAGTGTTAATTTTGATAAAAAAAGTTCTTACTTTAGAAAATTTAACTAAAAAAATAAAATTGCATTAATTTTTTAAAATTGAGATCAAATTCAAACTAAAAAACAAATTAAAGGATCAATTTAATAATTTTGGATGAAAACAGTAAAAACAGATGTTTATTTTAATTCTATTGATTTTTTATGTACTAATATAGATTATAATATACTTATTGAACAAATTAAAAATATATGTTTAATTGTGATAAACAATATTTATAAGAATGAAATCAAGTTATTTATATGTTTTATGGATTTATAACAATATTATAGTAAATTAAGTATATTTGAACAACTACCATGGTAAAATTATATTTATGATAATAAGTTAAAAATACAAATAACTATATATAAAATTATTAAAGTAATATTTAACATGATATAAATAAATAATAAATAAAAATATTAGAAAGAAGTTAAAGTAGTCAAATATTTATCTTAAAAACAAATTTGAATAAATCTTAAGAGTATGATAGCTTATAAATTTGAAAGAACTTTCAAATATTAAATTAGTAGAATCGATAATAAACAATGAAACGGTCTTATTTAAATAAAACTTTTCCAAATAAAAAATAATATTATGGATAAATAAAATATAAAGAAGATATTTTTTTATATTACTTAATAAATAAAAAAATTTCAAAATAAAATATTTGAAATTGAGAATTAAGTAATCTTATATAAAATAAATAAACAATAAATAAAAATATTTAAAAAAAAAGTAAAAAAATAAACAAATGTGAAATCTAAAAGTTATTTGATTTATTAAAATTAATAACACATCATTTAAAAATAATTATATAAAATTAAAATATGAAATCGAAGTTGTGATAAGAAAGAGAGTATCTTAAAAATGTGAATGAATATGAAATAATATAAACAATTGCGACGGTAGAAAAAAGTGTGTAGAGAAAAAAAAATACGAAAGAATAAAAATATTTATATATATATATATATAATATTAAATATGAATAATATCTTATTTTTACTTTCTTAAACAAAATAATGAACAAAATTTGTTAGATTAAAAACAGTTTTTGTTCTTGTCGATTACCTATACGATCCTCTGCCCAAGGTGTAAAATCCAAGAAAATGGTACCTTAGAAATGATAGTGGTTTAAAAATAGTGAGGCTTGATTATTTTAATATTAAAAAAGTTTTAGTATAAATAGAATTGTTATAAACGAGTTTCATTATTTTAAAACACATTATCTCTCTAGAAACAACTTTTCTAGAGTTCTCTGACTTCTCTCTAAAAGTTATGTTTTTCTGGTCGTCTGATTGAAGAACTGAGACCGTAGGATTGATCCTCTTAGTGAGCTCTTCTTCAATTTGGATCGATCAGTTTCTCAGTTTGTGTAAGTTAAGTTTCCGCTGTCTTTTTGGTGTTTTCTTTCTGTTTTCTGTTGCATGTAAGCCTTCTTCTGCTTGCATGTGCCATTTTATGTATCAATATGAGTCTCTGTTGATCAGTGATCATAATGATATGTCTTGATCATTCTTGTGATGTTTCTATGTGTAGATAGAGCATCCTGTGGAGTTAGAGACGTTTAACGTTTATAGAATTGTTTAAGCAGTTTATAGAATTGTTTAAGCAGGATATCAAGTAAGGGAAGCTAATGTCTATTATGTCTCACAAACCTGTTAAGAATGTTATTATATGATTATTGTGTAATTGATTGATGTATTTGATATGTGAATTGAGTTGTGATGTTTAAAAACGATAAATGCTTAGGTTTTATATGTTATTTGAGAATAATTGTATGCTATGGGTGCAATTGATGTGAATATTTTGATAGAATTAATGTTTGATACTCGAATGGTCTTTGGTGGAGGTTTTGGAGTTGGATGGATTGGTTGAATATGTATAATTTTGCTTAAATCAGTTTCTGTAAAATTATGCAGAATTGCTTACTCGCTGGGCGAGCCTACTCGCTAGGCGAATAGGTTGATCTGCAGAATTATGCAGAACACTGATCTGTCGAATTATGCAGATTCGCATACTCGCTGGGTGAGTGCTACTCGCTGGGCTAGCATGGGCCAGTGGCTGGGCTAGTGCTACTCGCTGGGCTAATTTCCAAGTCAGGAACTTCCAGACCTGGACCAGTGGCTGGCGAGTGGTACTAGCTGGACGAGAATGGGCCACTGGCTGGACGAGTGCTATTAGCTGGGCGAGTGAGTCAGAACCTGAAATTTGTATTTTTGAGTTAAATTGGGTGGTACTTTAGTTATCATAGAAGCTTTGTAATTATTATGAATGATGAGTATATGATATGAGATTGTTTATATGAGACTGAGTTGAGATTGGTTAATGCTAACCCAAGGAGGATTAGCAGTGATTGTGGTAGTGTATGCATTGAGGTAGGGATTGAGGTGGGAGCAGTGGTGGATGCTGTTTCAGAGGCACCTCTGGAGGTTGAGGAGGCATCTCTTAGGTCGGAAAGAGGTCTCAATGAGAAGCTGGTGTAAGTGGTTAGCTTGTGTTTAGGGTTAGAAATGTTTGGTATGTATAATTGATATATTTATATAGTCTGATCATTTGTAAGACTGTATTAATATACTTTATACATTTGTTTATTTGTTTTGAATACTAAGGTGAAATATCCTATTTTATTAGTTTTAAGCTGCTAAAATTGGAATGTTACACAATGTATTTGGACTTCACGTAATTAATCAAAGTTCTAGAGTTATCTTGATCTATGGTGCTAATCAGGCTGAAAGAGATGAACGCATTTGTTTACTAAGAAGGAAATTAACTTGAAATTAAGTATTGTTTATGCTTAGTGTTACAGACAGGTTCTCCTTGAAAGACTAATTGAATATTACAATCACACGCTGAACGATTTATTTTATATTGTGCTGGCAAGCACAGAATCCTTTGAAATGTAAATTATATTACACATGTACGTAGGAAGGAGTTGATTGATGCGTAGTGGAGAAGCAAAGCAATTACCAAGTTGAGTTAAGCATGCAATAATTGGCGACGATACTCTCCCAAAGCCCATATGGGAAAGATGTTTCGATAAGATGAGTAGTTCAGTGTACAGTTCCTCATGAATACTCCCGTGATCTCCTGCCATCAGATAACAACCTTATTAAAAAAAGTTTACTTTTAAAAGAGATTAAAGGATAAAAAAATATGAAATCAGTTACCTGCTGTGGGAAATCTCCATCTTCCATTTGTGAATTGATAAGTAACTTTATTCCACGGTGTATGGGTGTGGGATCTATCTCAGCCTTTTTTTTTTCAGAAAAAAAAAATTCAGAATTAGCAAAATTCGGAACTCTTTTAGTCATTGTTTGGAATATGAATCTTATAGAACTTTATTACTAACCTGTCCTGCATGCATAAGGGACAACAGGGCCCACGAAGTTTGAACTAAGTTTGCACGGTTGCCTTCTAGGTTTGTATAAACCTAACGACAAGTGTTTATATAATAATTGTTAATAATGAATGATACTCAGAATTAGTTTAGTTAATTTGTATAAACCTAACCTTGTTTTGGCTGGACAAATAACTCTCTCCCCATCCACCATTAGGAAGCTGCTTTGACAACAAAAACTGACAAGCCTTGCGTAGGGAAGGGCTGTTATGGTACTTCTTTCCATAGGCTCTTAGTCCCTCCACAGCGAACCAGGTACCATATGTATAGCAAATACCCCAACAACCGTACCACGATCCATCACCATTTTGCTTCCTTTCAATGAAATCGATTGCTTTCCAAATACTGCTATCTATTTCCCTTCTTCTGTGTTTTGGGTATAACTTTCTGAAGACACAAAGGGCCTGCACTGCTGATCCAGTGCATTCCACATACCTGTCCAACATAGTAAGTTAGTGAGTGCAAGCATCATCAGCTTTGTTTGTGAATTCATGGTCACATATTGTAAAATCTTACTCCGTCTCAATCAGTGTGTCTTCAAAGAATTCAGTTGGGTTGAATTTCTGCAGCACACTTAGCATATAAGATGCAAGTGGTGACTTAGTCAAAGGCAAAACCCGGCATTACTGTATTTTCTTACCTCTAACCAACGATATGCTCTTTGAGGTTCCCAAGCAGGGAAACCACCATTACTGCTCTGTAGAGAAAGGATGACATTAACAGCATCACAAAATCGCTGTGTTTCCATTTGGTCCCCTACTAGATCAGTTGGCATTTCTGACAGAAGGAGTGCAGCCTATGCATGTGCATAAATATAGTATAAGAAATTATTCATGTTCATGTTTATGTTTATGTTTATGTATATGTCTATGTCTATGTCTATGATGATTTTTATGAACACTCTTGCCTTGAGTCCTTCTGCGGTGCAGTCTGAGACTTGCCAACCTTGATCATGCATTGAGAATGTCCAGCTTCCTTTGGATATGTGTCTGTACATTGCTTTGAAGTCACCAGAAGGGTTTTCACTCACCTTTTAATACATAATAATTAACATCCACCTCACATATTAATTATTGCAAAGTATGTTATATATATATGAGAGACGAAGTTACTACTTGTGAAGCCTTGACGAAGTCGTGTGCTTTACGAAGTGTAGGCCCGTACTCCTCACTCACATCACAACTAAGTATTGCTTGAATAGCAAATGCAGCATCCCACATTTGGCTCCCAAAACTCTGCACTCGTAAATTCAATTACATTTTTTCAACTTCTTCAATAACACTTTACAACCAATCAATACAACTTTAGATTCAACCATTTACAATATATTCACTTGTTATATTTTAGAAATGCATTACTTTATTGGCTAATAAAAAATAACAATTTTATGGCAAATTTTGTAGTTTTACTTAAAATAGGGTCACAATTTTATGAAAATGGAAATGGATGTTTAAAGGCAACTTATTAGTTATAATAAAAGAGTACATTGATGATTTATGGAAATAACAGTAATAACAGTTGTAAAATAACTTAAACTTATTTTTCCTAATTTGAATGTTTTCCTTCTAAAATTAGAAAGAGGAGAGATATATATTAATTTTGTTTCTTTTTTTGGTAAGGTATTAATTGTGGTACCTGGATTTTCAAGCCGTCTTCTGCGAGCCAGAAGTAATCGGGGATTCGGGCTAAATGAAGTTTGTATGCCTCTGAGTTAGGGTCCTCAACCCAACGCGCAAGCAAGCATAAAACCTGTAATTAATTTCCATTAAGGAAGCTAATTAGCAATGAATTTATGAATTAATTGTAATAATTAATTTACGTACCTTCTCTACACTTCCAATGCAAAGGTATCTACTGTTCTCATCCTCGTAACGTACATGGTTAATTGCTATTTCTAATGCCTTCTGTCTGAGCATAGAGAAGGGCCAGCAATTCAGAAAACGCTCTCCCACGTGATGAAGAAATCCCCATAACATGTCTTGGATCACAGGATGTGGATAGTAAAGATCCTCCTAATATCATACTAATTGCTTAGTACGTTTAAATATAAATGATACTTAATTTTAAATGTAAATATAAATCGACCTTAGCAACAGTGTTGCGGGCTTTGTTCCAGTTGATTGCTTCATAAGGCTCAGTATACATTTCTTGTCTGAGTGATCTGATTAAGGCGGTGATGGGACCCACGAACCTCTTACCATATAAGTATGACATGGGCATGTAAACCAATCGACAGTAGCAAAGCATTTTCCCTGCATGTTTATGTATATTAGTTCAAACAGAAAGAAACCCTAAACCTAAACCATGCATGGCTCTCTGAGATGAGACTAATTAACCTGGATGAATGGGAACGGCTTTGGGTAGAAGCCAAAACTCCGGTGGAAGAGGATTACATCCACACCATTCATAGACACCAAGTACCGTGACCCAGAACTTTCCCCACGAGGGAATAGCCACTAAACCACCATGCTCCAGGATCCACTTTCTTCCTCTGTACATTGCCTCATCTTCAACACCTTCACCAAGTATCCTCAACGCAATGTAGCTCAGTGCTGATCCGAACATTGTACTATCACCCTCTATATGAAATCCCCAACCCCCATCTTCGTTCTGATGATTATACAAATATCTCACTATTTCCTTCTTGTGTTCAGCTCCTAAAACAGCATCAAGAGATCCTGTGATGTATAATGCCATCACCAATGGTTGAAGGAAAAACAAAGGCCCAGCTGATTCTGCAGGCCAGTGCCCATCACTTCCTTGAATGGATGAATAGAAACTGATGCCTCTTCTTATTGTACTTATCAACGCTTCCATCGTAACATTTTCTCTATCTCTTACTTTCACTGCCGCTGGAATCACCCCACATCCATTCTCTTTTCTCAGCTGCATACCACCCAACAATTTTTAATCAATAATTATAAATCTACTTATTAAAACGTATATAAGAAAATTCATGGGTTATTTATTATTTGGTTGTAGTGTAACTTTTAATTAAAAAAAAAAATGTTTTAGTGCCTTGAGAGAGGGGTTTGTATTTGTACTTGTGGGAGATTCGTCTTCTGTGGCGGTGTTGGTAGTTGGAAAGAAAAAGGGAAATGATAACCTAAGTTAACGCTCATAGTATTTATTCCTTCCCAGGAATCTTCCTCCCGTATGTCACTCCATCACATACAACCACACCCACCCCTTCTTCTTTTCCATCATTTCATTCAACATAATCTATTATTCGGAATATATATATTATTAAGTATATCATTAATAATAATAATAATAATAATAATAAATATTTTTAAGTTTTTTATCGTGGATACAATATTTTTTAATAGGATAAATCATTAGAGTACAATTTATTTTTTAATATTATTTAAAAGCTACAGATTATGTGAAATGATTTTATTTAATTTTGAAAATTTAAAATTATTTATTAAATTTAGTGTAACAGTGTATGATGAATAATAAAGTACCTGCATCCTGAGGAAGAGATCTGAGCTTTGTTTGATGGAATGTCTGTTTAGTGTGAATTGGTGTCTTAGCCTTTCTATCTCATTGCGTTCTTCAACCGTTCCTGCGTTTGGATCAAACACCCAATGTTGACGACCCACGAAATTATTGGCGGATTTCAGCCCCTTCCCTCCTTCTCCTATCTTCAACTTCCACATCTTACCAATTCTTTTCCTTTTTCAACCAAACTCACACCCAACGCATGCACTTATATATCATTTTACTCACACACAACACTTAACAAATTTCTTTTATTTTTATTTTAGATAACCTTAAGTCATATTTGACAAAAGGAACTCAGAAAATACACTGAAAATGTATCGTTGTCGATGCCGATAAAGTAATTAATTATGATAAGAACATGTGGAAGTTTCAAGTTGTACTAATTTATTAACTCACTATACTGTTGTTCACAATATAACATGCCTTTTAATAATTGACATGAAGCAACTGTCCAACTATATTCGTACCCTCAATTTCAAACTTTTTTATTATTACAAATTGTACAAACCAAAACGAAAATAATTACAATAATATTATGATTCTCATTTTTTTTATATTTTATTTTTTTGATGTGGTTTAATATAGACTACCATTATTTTATACTAAATCACGTCTTGAAACAAAGGATAAAAGCAAAAAATACAAATCAAAGTATAATTTTCTCTTTTTTTATACAACTAATGTAAAGAAATAAAACTAGAATAAAGGGGTAAAAAATAGGTGATAAAAACATCAACGACAAAAATAAATATTTCACTATATATTACTTTTTTAATACAACAAAAAAATTACAGTCTTAGTATATACAAATTTTAATTCTGTGAATTTTGTTTAGACACCGTTAATGATTGAGATAGGTGAATAAATGTTTGATATTTAATAATTGTCATGTGTTTATTAAAGTGAAATTGACCTTAATATAAAATCAATTCTTGAAGGAACCACCACTAACGAGTAAAGTAAATTGTATATTAATATTAATTTTCATTTTAATAAATATATGTAACAGTTACTAAAGATTAAACATGTGTTGGATTATTTTAATTATTAACAAATTTCAAACAACATTAACGAAATTAACAATTTTGTATTGATAAAACTATATATTTTTTTCATATTACATTAAAAATGAAATATATCAATATTTGTTGTACTAAATCAACTATTTATCCTAAAAGTGATACTAAATGAAATATAATACTAATAATTTCTTCCTAACTTAAGGTGATAATGATTAACAACTCATTTCGACCTTCGCTCATGTTCTCAACCTTCGATTCGAATCAACTCGTTTTGAACTTTGATCCATATTGACTTAGCTCAATTTTCAGTCTAGATCAACTCGGCTAAACCTTCAGCCAAAGCCGACTTGATGATCCTTCAGCTTGAGCCGACTCGACTTGGTAGAGTGAAAAAAGTAAAACTTCAATTATATTTTTTAAGATATTTGAATTTTGTTTTTATTTTATTCATTAAAATACCATAGAAATCTTTAGTCAGGCTCAAATGACAGCTTGGGTGTGGATGAAGCACAAAATCCCAGCTGCCTTGTTCTCCTATAGTGATTGGTGCTTATCCCCACATACATGTCTAAAATCTCTATGATACAGTAATGTTGTGTGTTTCAGTGTGATAGGTAAGCAAATGCAGGTTCCTCAAGTGAAGAGAAGAAAGTGTCATAATGCAAGGCTTAACTATAGCGATGTTGTAGGATCCAGTTTGCAACACATCAGACATGGCTGAGATCTGTAGCTATGGAACTGCACAGTAGTAGTGCTAGAGGGGGCTGACTGCTGCTATATCAGAGACAACAACTTCATATCTGCAATAGAGGGGGCCGTATGTCAATAGTTTCATAGATGTTGCAGAGCCTTATGTGTAGTGTCATGGTGATATACTAAGGCTACATCTTTGTTCTTGTTAGGTTTTGGTTGATGGCTCTCTCTTGCTAATCTATACATCAACACTTACAGATTTTGTTTTTTGTATAAGGGTTAG
>Ga0214543_1008054_pt1 | contig 17557 bp, 8 predicted proteins | sample CNSS2metaG_FD_160094 | JGI IMG/M metagenome (GOLD analysis project Ga0214543, IMG submission 160094) | Root nodule microbial communities from cowpea collected in UCLA plant growth center, Los Angeles, California, USA - CNSS2 | ecosystem: Host-associated > Plants > Roots > Nodule | place: USA... | reverse complement strand
GATTCTTCAAAAGATTGGATTATAGATAGTGGTTGCACAAACCATATGACTCATGATAGAGAAATTTTCAAGGAGCTGAATAAATCAAATATTTCCAAGGTAAGAATTGGGAATGGAGAACAACTTGCTGTGAAAGGTACAGGAACAGTTTCAATTAAAACTCATTCAGGTATCAAATTAATTTTTGATGTCTTATATGTTCCTGAGATTACCCAGAATTTGTTAAGTGTTGCTCAATTGTTAGAGAAAGGTTATAAGGTCTCCTTTGAAAATAAAGTATGTGTGATCAAAAATGCAAACAACATAGAGGTATTTAAAGTCCACATGAAAGACAAAAGATTTGCGCTGGATTTTATGAAGGAGGAATTTGATACAAAGAAAGTGAACATGAAAGAAGGATCAAAATTAGAAGATAAATATCTTTGGAAGAAAGTAGATGTCCAAGTGAAGAAAGTAGATGGAGGTTCACATTTTAATATTCACAAAAGGTCCAATGCCACTCCAATGAAATCCACACCGAACAAAGAAAAAGAAGATGATGCTGATATAAGAAGAAATATGAAGGATGATGCCAAATTGAAGAAAGATGTGATGCCATGGAAGAAGGAGAAAAACAAATATTGCAAACACAAAAAGAGGAGAAAATCAAGCATCAAAAGATGGAGAATCAAATCTGAAGATATAAAATAAACAGATATTAAGCAAGGAGGAATGTTGAGAATATTACTTAATATCTTTTTTTATTTAAATTAGTTTTTAGAAAATATTTCAGTTTTAGAGATATGTGTCAGTTTTAGAAATTTGTTATTATTTTAGATTAGGAGTGAGATATTTTAAATATTTTATATTTGATATTTGTTATATTTTGCTCTATATATAGAGTATATCAATAAAATACAAAACATGTTCCTCCGTATAATATATCACATATATCTCTCATATATCTCATATCTCTCATATTTTCAAAAGCCCTAAAAATCCCAACAGCATCGAAAAAAGGTGGAGCATAAGTAATAGAAAAGTGGAAAACATGTGTCTACGAGGGAAATATTTATTATTTATCATGTGTAACTCAAACAAATTATAACATTGCATGCATGTATACTATAAAATTGAGGTTCGACCATATTAGGCTTTTTAGGAAAAATATTTATCCAAAAATCTATTTTCTCTAAGAACTCTCTCAATTCCTCAATAACCTGATTTGGACCTTTTGGTGTTTGAAGATCAAGCTTAAAAGAGGTTTTAGGAGGAAGGGTTTGTTGTAACCTGGGCTTAGAATTGAAAGGTTCTTTGATTAAAGTTAGAGTAGTATAATCAAGAGGTTTCAGAGCTAACTTCTAAGTAAAGGAAGATAACTCTTGTATGTTTATTCTATTACTTTGTGTTGAATTCTATTTAGATGATGCCATGGTTGTTATGTTGAAATCGCATGCTATGAATGTGATGAAATATAAATTAAATGCATGATATTTTGAGTTTTGATACTACCTATGATATGGAATGTAAAATTGATAAATGTGGAGTTTTTGTTGTATTGGCTAGTTCATGTTAAATGAAAACTTTTATGTGAACAGAGATTTCTACTTCAACACATATGAAGGAAATCAAGATTGAATAAGCCAGTACACCGGAGTATCCCAAGGTTAACTAAGCAAACAATATGACCATCGCCTAATGAGTGTCTTTAGTATTAGATGATAGCCTTATCAGATGGTCTCTTTCGGAATAAGTCTATCGAGGTACTGAAGGCATAAAAAGGGATTTAAAGGCATATTAATGAGGTCATGATGTATAGTATTGAGTCATGAGGGTTGAAATGTATAGAGATAGACATATATGTGTGCATGGAGAGTTGGATAAGTTGTGGTTTTGAAGCGTGAGCAAGAATTGAAAAGTATGTTTGGTTGATAACCCTGTCTAATTTTGGATTCTATGTTCAAAATAAGTGATTAAACTAACTCAACCAAATCCTAAATTACCTTTAAGCCAATTTAGATCGATTTAGAAACAAATTCACACCAATTCCAAAAATATATCCAATTTTAAAAAAATTAATATTTAACAAAATTTGATAAAGATTAATTTTTTACCCCAAGTTTCACGAGTTTGTTTTCTAATACCGAAGATTTTACTCTACCTCCAAAGTCTAGAAAGAATCCTCTGCAGGACAATTTTAACATGATAAAACATATGAATATACTAAGTTGAAGACAATGATGAAAATAAATAAAAAATATATTAAAAATTCATTATTAAATATGATAAAATTAGTCATCTATATTAAAACTACCTTACCTAATTATACTTTTGTTCAAATTTAAATCTTGACTATGAAGTAGCTTTTTTATGCACACTAAAAGTAAACAAAATTATTTATAATAATATTAACTACGTAGGCTAAACATAACTTAGTAATTAAACCTTAATTTAGTCTAGTCAGACTGTGAAGAAGTCAAAGTAAAAGGTCAAAAAAATTCTAGTTCTAGAACGGTAGTTTCCATCAGTTTAGAGATGCGTGTGGGTGAGGTGACGGAATGGAGACGGAAGCGTAACCCAAAGTCCGTGACCGTTAGCTGCCGTTTGTTTCGTTGTCTGTTTCGAAGCACGAAGCAGGGTTGGCTGGGGTTGCCACAGCACAAACCACGTCACACTAAAAATTTAATTCCTTTTTTTCTTTTAATAATTGCACAATTTTTATTTATTTATTGCTTTTACAAAACCAATAAAACCTCGAATTTAAGATCACATTAATATAAGTAAGTCGAAAAGAATTTTTTTCTTAATTTCACAATAAAACAACAAAATATTTACTATTATCAACACTTTTAGTATTTATACCAGCAAAATTATTATTTTCTGTAATTGTTTAATTTTACTAGTTAATCACTTCACTTACTAATATAGTGGAAATACATTGAACGATTTTCATATACATAGATACAAAATATTATCACAGGTGACAACGATTTTTCTTCTGTTATTTTTGACATCTTCTTTTCCTTTTGTTTTGTATTTAATTACGAACTTAACCCTCTGAGTGATTGATAATTGCAAATTCTACCACTTTTGTGGGCCCGCCTGTACTATGATATTGATGCACAACACGATCTCGTGCGTATCTTGATCCAGTTCACTACAAATAAATGATAATGAATCGGGTAGAATACTGATTATGTCCGATTATTATCAGTTTTGTTTACAATATGTTGTATATTATTGGTTGTAAATAGAAATAAGTGGACTTTTATATATATATATATATATATATATATATATATATATATATATATATATATATAAATGTTTTTAATTTTAAATAAAATTACTTAAATATAAATTTAGACAAAATGATAATTTTAAAATATAATTTAAATAAAATTGTATACCAATTTATTTAATATAAGTAAATTGTTTTTCTATAAATAAATTTAAATTAATTGTATTAACATATAAATCTTAAAAAGTTATTTACAATTATTTAATAGCATGTAACGAATATTGGTACATTGATATCATAAATAATTTTGTATTTGGGTCGGGTTAGGTTTGTAACACCTCATTTAATTAATAAACATAATTAAAGGAAACATCACACTGAATAATATAGAAATGCGGTCTAAGAGTTTAAACCTTATTCCTTACAATTATCCAAAGAAGTTCGAACATAAAAGGCACACTACGATGCCAAATATGTACAAAGATAAAACAACAATAGTTAATAATACACCAAAAGCTAAAATGGAACATGGGTCGTAGCCCTAAAGGAAAAGCCCAAATAAAAGAAATTCAGTCCAGGTAGACTATGCAGCGAAATCATCCCTTCCCTGTTGACCTCGAGTACCTCTCGCATATGCTCCCATTAATAAATTGATGATCATCGCAAAAGTAGAAGAACAACATACAAGCAATCAAGCAAGCAAGGGTAAGCTAGAGTAGAAAACAAATTATCATGCCGTCATATACTATTACCCAATCCAAGCAGTATTTATAAATCATCCGAACATGTTATGACTTTCTCAAGCAATACACTAGACTCTGACTTGACTCATCCGGATACATATAATCTGGTCGGATTCAGCGGATGCTTACACTTGTGGTGGATTACCTTGCTCACTCCCGAGCTGCTCACCCCCGAGCTAAGTGTTACAAATGTTACAATGATTCAATCCCCCACACATAAGGTTAGCCCTTAATGAGTTTCAAGCCTCTTGCTACTCTCACCACAAGAGTCAGTCCGCTCTAAGTGAGACTAACTGACTCCTTAAAGTGTTAGGATGCAACCTTACCTTGAATCCTTACCAAATTATATAGATGGGGCACCACCATGAACTCCCACTAACAGGGGTCATGGAATTACGTCCCGACCATTGAAGCACGACCAGGAAGTCTCACCTAGAAACTCATGGATTTACGTATTGACCACATACCACATATATTCAAACAACCAAATAATATTAATCATGCATTTAAATCTCATGCCAACCTTTGTAACCATTTCCCATTCATATTCCATGTTGAATCCATACCATCTCATTCTTCCAATTCATGAATATATGATTTCATCTCATACCAATACCATTGCCATTTTAATACCAACCACCTCATACTCTTTACATACTAAGATCACACCAACACCTCAAATCAATTCATAATTACATATATTCCATGCCTTCCTCATGCATCATACTGAAAATATATAAATCAATCAACCAAACAATCCATGGCAACCAATTTAAGAAAACAGCGAGGCCTACAACGGATCTCGCTCAAGCCAGAAGCCCTCGCTCAGGCGAGAGGAGTGCCCCCGCTTAAGCTGCAGGCCCTCGCTTAGGCGAGATCGCGACAGAGGCCCTGAGAGGTTTTTCGCACACTCGCTTAGGCGAGCCCTCCTCACCTGAGTGAGACCACCCTTCGCCCAAAGGTGATGTTCCTCGCCTGGGCTAAGATAGCAACAACACACCATGGCTTCCATGCGTTCTCGCTTAAGCGAGCGTCTCTCGCCTGAGCGAGATGGTGCCTCGCTCAAAACAAGAGCTCTCCGCCTGAGCGAGAGTTCGAGGATAACCCTGGCCTGTTTCTGCACGTCTTGCCTGGGCGAGTCAGTCTCGCTTGGGCGAGAGTAACAGGTCTCGCCACTGTTCTCCCTGCAACAACCACACATTCGCACCCAACCAACACACCAAGTATTCCACAGTTCAATCACAACACATTAGGCATAAATCACGGAACAGTGACAAGGAAAACCCAAACAAATCGAAGTGAATACACAAGCCCTAGCTTCCCTTACCTGGAAAAGCTAGCAGGAACTTTGATACGCAAGCGTGAGCACCACAGTTCTACGGACAGACCCAAAACTGGAAACAAACGGTGGAACAAAACCAGAACAAGGTTACCACGAAACCCTAACTGGGATTATAAAAGCATAGTTGGAGGAAGATTAATATTAGCTAAGGTGTAACTTACGTGGAGTACGAGAACGAAGTTGAGCTTGCTTGATCAAGATAGTGCAAACCCTAGCAGAGGAAGACGACAACAACTCAAGGAAAGTGAGAGTTCTGCTTTTCTGAAAATGAGATAGTTTGGGCGGGTTTAGGTCAGATTAGATTGTTTGGCTCCCTACCCTATGGGCCAGCCCTAGGCCCAACGCTCATGGGGCAGCCCCTTTTGTTTAAGGTAGGATAAAATATAGGGCCTTACAAGGTTGGTTTTTTAAGCCAACACATTGGTATTTTCTATTTTTGTGATTTTGGTTTATATTTGGAGTTTAACATTGTTTTGGATTGTATTTGAATTGTATTGAAGTTTATTTAAATTTTAATAAGAATTATAATTTAGTTTTGTTAGACTAAAGAAAAAAATTGTATTTTTTTTAATTAAGTGAGCTAGTGAACCAACCCGTTTAACCTACCAACCCGTGGTGGGTCGGGCTGGGCCAGGCCAAATTACCTGTTTTGACAGCTCTAAATATTTGTAAGTATTCAAAGGCGATATAATTGATCCTTGCCTAATTTCTTTTTTAGGTAAGTTAATTTTGTACCTTTTTCCCTTTAGGGGATAAACTTGTTTTCTCTTTGCATTTAACCTTCTTTAGGTGCATGTGGTCTCTAAATACTCAACATAAGTCCAAATCTATTTGTGATCTGTAGATAGAGCAATTCCTATTGTGTGAGTTGTGTAGTGAGTGGACCGTAGTAGAGATATTTCTCGAAGTAAAGGAAGCTTATAATTTTCTTTTTGTGCATTTTAAGATTCCAGTATGTTAGATGCAATTGATTAAACATGACGGTTGGGTGAAAATGCTTGAGCTTAGATTAAAATGGACTGATATGATTGTAATTGAATTAATAGCATGTTAGTGAATTTATTGGTTTATGTGATTGTGCAAATGGATGATTTAGTTATGAAATTGTGGTATGTGAGTGATCAAATTAGTTTAATGATGCTACATGAGATGTTTTAAAACCTAAGAATACTTGTTAGAGCACTTTAGAAGAGGTAGAGTACTAAAATAGATCATTGAACCATTTGAAACACAAAGGCATGAATATTTGATAACTATCATAGCGTTGCTCATCGCTTGAACCCATCGGGTGCCTTTCTTTTAGAGAGCTCTAGAGCTTCTAGCATTAGACACCATTCTAGTTCTGTTAAGCACACTTCAAGATAGGGGCACCAAGAGTTTCTGGTTTTGGGCACCGCCCAAATACCGTTGGGTGCTCACTTCACAGTCAGGTCCAGTAGGTCAGAGCACTGGGCCCTACAGGTAGCGTTGAGCACTCCTTTCACAAAAAGCTCCAAAGGAATCAATGCTAGGTGCTGATGGAGTGGCACTAAGTGCTTGAATGTGCTGCTAGGCATAAGTTTCAGCGTTGCGTGCGATGGTTCCCGGTTCTAGTTTTGAAAAGTGGTAATAACATTGCTATATGAACTATGAATATTATCTTTTGTGTTATGATGTTAATGAAAGTAATTCTAAGGAGAACTATTGCAATTAGGTAAGTATAGTGTAAGTATTGATCTTAAGTCCTTAGAGTAAGTATCCTAACTCTGCTAAATTCATATATTCATATAGAGAATGGAGTTTAGGTAGAGAGAGTTGAAGGAAGTCCTTATAACGAGGCATTGGTTTGGAATACAATCATTATGGTAAGGCTATAAAGAATTAACCCTATCTTACATGTGAGCCAAGAAGTGGAGCCACAACATTAAAGCACTTGAATCCATTACAGAGATTAGTAAGACATGTGCATGACTAAAGTGTACTCCGCTCAATACTTGTTATTTAAAAAATTGAGGCTAGGTAGTGTTTATTGTTTTGTAATGGGCTTTTATTGATTGAATGATCATATGTATTAGAAATTATGAATGTTTTGATATATATATTTTAGTATATATATATATATATATATATATATATATATATATATATATTAGACTAGATAAAATAAATAAGTTTATCATAGTGCATTGCTTGTGTTTTTGGTTGTCCTCCTACTATGATCGTGTGATACACGTAAAGAAAAGATAATGCATGATTGAATAGTGCATAATAGTCAAACTTGATATATATATATATATATATATATATATCATTAAAGTATTATTTTATAATATCTCATTATTTCTTATAAAATTTGTTTAATATTTTATTAATTGAAATATTATTCACTAAATTTAATTTCTTAAAAAAATCTTTTAAAATAAAATAAATCTTTTAAATAATAACTAACAAGCTATTTTATATTTTACTTAAATTATTTAACCAAATTTGTGTAGTTTCCTAATTATTATAATTTTTAGGATCTCATATTCCCCCTGCCAAAAACAAAATTGGTCTCGAAAAATATACTTACTGGTGTACTGGTGAAAAGATAAAGGTATCTTCTTCTCATGTGTTTTTTCGATATCACCTAAGAGAAATAATAAAAACTCAATTAAATAAACACAAACTCTATCAAATGATATTAAAAAAAAATAGTTAAATAAATACAATTTGCATAGTAGAACCGTAACAAACTCACTCCTCACAAACCCTTAAAGACACATAACTAGGTTGCACAATAGAAACGTAGTAAACTTATTATCCACAACCACCTAGAGACACATGACCATGGACACTATCAATAAATACACAATAGAAACAAATCAAGCTCAATCGCTAGTGTGGCTCCGATACAAAAAATGTAAGACTCCGACTAGGATGATATTAAATATCTCTCACTTATAGCAAAAATATAAGAAATTTAAACTATGATACCACAAGTTAACAATGATAAAAAATATATTTATTCACCAAGTAATAAAAAAATACATATCTCGTTGTTCCAAAAATATAAAATTGTAAAACTAACAATAAAAACAAAATTTATTTATTTTAAAAAAAAACGACTAAGACAACTTCTCCCACAATTATCCCCACCACTCTCATCTCTACTGGGCATCTTCCTCAACACTTGTACTATCATCTATTCTTGTATAAATATACGACCATTGTAGGTGGAAACCACAACTACAAAATAAAAGGGTGAGCTAACATAAACAATAGTTGTCATAACAACAAATTTCACCACATTATAAGTTCGAAAGTAGTTTTCAATAAAAATCATAAGCTCAAACAAAATATCATACAAATACTTGTGTTGTCTCAAGCGCAAGGATCTCAATCTAACAAGTTCACAGAAAACCACATGATAAAGTACTTTCATAGCTGTTACACCCTCTCATAGAGTTTTCAGCCTTTTACTCTCTATGAACTAAGCAAATACCAGGTTTCCAACTGCAACTCACGCACATAGCTAACCAGCCATTCACTCACCACTAAAGCTAGAACTCCTCACTACTCTCAAAGTGTTATGGACAAAGTTCACTCCCTATTACTCTCTTGAAGAGACTTACGGGCAAAGTTCACCAATTGTACCACCACCAAGAGGTTACATCATTCTCTCCCTAAAACCCCTCTTACACACCACTAGAGACTTATGGGCCAGTGGCAAGACCCAATCATTTTCCTTGATTGTAAATATATGATTGAAAGTAGTATATTTTGTATAGGATTAGCCTTTTCTTTATGTAATAAGTCTTTTTTTTAGTGTGACAACCTCATTTAATCGATTACAACAATAATATAATCAATTAATCAGGTAGTGTCTACAGATTTGTAATTTTGAGACTTTTAGCTTGAATCTTGATTAATTAGGCGAGCTAATGGGTTATTTGGGCTATCTTAGGTCTCAAGTAACCTTAGAACATTGCATGTGGATCAAATGCATCTTCTAAACTTGCCCATTAAGCAATGAAAGGTGCATGCATTGAAAGCCAACTAAGTACATGCATGTGACAATTGGCCTTGGTACATGAACTTGAGGAAAGATCTAGAGTTTTCCAATTTCATATTCCTTGTATCTTTTTTCTTCTTTTGAGACTTGGGTATACTCATCCATTCTATAAATAAGAGTGAATTAAGCTTTGAAAATCAACTTAGAAATAATATTTTTTTTTTGTCAAATTTGCAACTCTGCTTTGTTCTAAGTTCACTAAGATAGATTGTCTACTTGATCCTTATCAAGTCGGAAATAATAAAGACAATCTTTAGTCTATCAAGTTTGTACAAAAACAATTTCCTCACTAATTGGAAGCTAGATATCAATCCAAGGAGAGGCACTTAAGTTGAGTTTTTATCAATGCAAATGGAGGAAATCTACTCACTATTGAGCTAACTAATATATCACCACTATGAAATGAAAATGATGCATGAACCTTATCTAAGACAACATATGATGCATGGAAATGAATTAAAAATGAATGAAACCTATCTACAAATGATGTACTATCTACTATGAAAGCCAAAATGATCAAATAATGAAGGAATAGTCATGATGCAAACTGTTTGTAAAAATGCCTTAAAGAAACTAGATGGAGAACAAGGTGTTTGTGAAAATGCCTACATGAATTGTGGGTATGAACTATGCAATGTAGTTGATGTATACACAATCTAAATGATTAAAATGATCCTAATATGCTAATAAAACTGAATAAAATTGTTGGAATTAGAAAATCGCAAATTAGAACACAAAAACAGTGAAAATGAGTTTGACAAAGAAGTTCTTCATCATGAATGTGCAGGGCCACATGTGTTCTTCTCACACAGTGCACGAATTATGAAGTTAGGATATTAAGAAACTCGTTTTAATGCGTATTGAATAATGGAATTCAAACGAAAGCATTTGGCTAAGCATGGAGCGAGAATCGAACAAAACAAATCCTAGGTCAATTATGTATAAAAAATAACGAACTTAAATACCACATTAGGAACACATAAGTTACTCTTAAAAAATGAAATTAAAGTGTTATATCATATTCATCTAACTAAAACGACATCACCAAAATAAAATATCATGGAAAACAATGGACAATTGATGAAATATGAATCAAAATATGAAATGGTGAAAAAAACAACACAAAGAGCAATATTATGCATGTCAGAATCTGAATGAAGCCTCTAAATAACCATTCAAACATCCATACATGTTCAAATAAGTAAAACAAACACATATCGAAGTAGAAACAATGATTTAAATGGTGGGAAAAAGAAAATGAAACCAAAATCATATGCTGAGATGAAAACCAACTATAAACAATGTAGTAAATGTTGATTCTGAATTTTGAATGATTCACTACACTTAAGCCAAGGGTTATTGTGCTCTCACTTGGTTTAATGTGGCAACTATGTTCTCCATTTAATTCTAAATGTAATTCTACACTCAAGATTGATCTAAGAAGTGAAATGAACCATCAAAAGATCAAAACTCAAGCATCCACTGTTTTGTTCAAACGAAAGTGAAAATATGAAGATTCAGTGGAAAATAAATGGTGAAATGAATTGAATTCATAGTAGAATGAAGTAGCAATGCATAATCCATGAAAACAATTGTAAAATGTACCAAAACTTGGATCAAATCCTTATGAACAACCTACTATACAGTCTACTACAAGAAATCTTCTCCAAATCAAGGTGAATAGTGTTAGGAACAAGGCAATAAGGAAAGAATAAAGGAGAGAAAAATAGACACAAAGAATTGTTAGTATTATGGTGCTTGATTTAGTCCCACATCGCTTAGAATTGTGAGATGTGGTTCTCTATTTTACTATATAAGAGACCCTATGTAAAGCTTGAGATACAATAAAAATAAAAATACTTCCTAGTGTAGTCGCGGACGTAGGCATACACATTGTACGCCGAACTACGTTAAATTCTCTGTGTCTATTTTCTCTCCTTTATTCTTTCCTTTATTGCCTTGTTCTTAACAAAAAGTGCCATTAAAACTATAAATGGTGAGAGAAAAGTGCAGAACTGTGTGGTATGAATCTGATGAAAGGTGGAAGAATGATTCGTTCTTTGTTTTTCAATCCTATATACAACCACTAAACCACCTAACTTCCAATTGACTACTCTAGTTACAAAAACCTAAGAGTCCTTACCAAAAACTAACTAAAATTAACTATCTATGGTTGCCAAACTTAAGCTTGAGTAACTCTGACCAACTGGCGTCTTCTAAGGGTGTTTCAATGGTTGTTTGAGCCTTCAACATATGTGTTTGAGTGACTGGAACATTCTCCACAATTTACACTTACATTCCAAGCTTCAAATCAAAAAGTTAATCTTTGGTCAATATTTAAGCTTTTGCACTTGTGTTCACTGGCTCATTTGTGTTTGGTGGAATAGGTGTTTCTTTCCTGAAAATTTAGCTTTATTCCAGTCCTTTTTAGTGTCCTTGAGGGCTTCCTATTCTTGAATCATTAATTTGAAAGTGAACCCTAAAGTCAATCTTCCATCCTCCAAATGCTCTTTTCAATTTGCCTTATCTTCTTTTGATTCCACTTGTTTAGATTTCTAAACACTTTCCCACCATTGATTCAAATGTAATACCTGCACACAAGTTATCAAACACAAGTTAATATTTTACTTACCTAAAGGAATTAAACCTAGACTTAACTAGATGCGCTAGCTCTAGCTTTAATTCTAAAAATTGGAATGTCTAATTCTACTAGAACTAAAATTGAATTTCTAATTCTAATTCTAATTCTAATACTGAGCTAACACTACTCTAATCCATTTACTCTGTGCTATGAGTTATTATTATTTATACTAAATAATACTTGTCTATACTATAAAGCTAGCTCACAAAACCTAAAGTAATCTCAACTTTAAAACTAAACTTAACTGGAAAACTAATATCAAAACTAAGGATCTACTAACCTAGACTATTTCTAAGACTAATTCTATAACTAACACGAAAAATATACTAAAAACATTAAATTAAGCTATATTTGTAAAACTAACCTAGAATGCTCTCTAACTAATCTAGTCTAAAAACTAAGAATTACCTATTAAACTAACCTAAAAGAATGCATGTAGTCAGAAAAAAAAAACAATAATAAGGGACTTATCATGGTTGGCTCAACCTCCTTCAAGAAACATTTGATGATTTGTAGCTCAGACATTTAGAGAAATATTTGATGATTGTAGTAATTAATTTTCAAATTTATGTGAAAAATAAGAAACATTTGAATTTGTTTTGAAAATAAATTAGAACCTTTCTAAATTTAAGATATTTTTGTAATTGATTTAAAATTAGGAAATATTTTCACAAAATATTTTTGACATAAGGAATCATAGTATGCAAAGATGTGCTTGATAAGCAAAGCAATAATAATGTTTTAAAAGCACAAATATGATGAAAATCATTCACAATAATATTTAGTATCAATCACAATCACAAATTTATTTTACTAAATGCAATGCATGAAATTACAAAAGTGCCATTTACAATGTATGTGATAGGTTAAGATGCACGTATGTGTGTAATGCATTTAATATCTATATGTGTTTGTGATCATCACATTGTATTAATCATTCATTTACACGAGTCATGCCTAGAAGGGTTCTCAAATGATGATGAAAGGCTTTGTAAATATATCTGCTAGTTGATCATCTGTTGAGACATTCTTTAAATCAATAATACTCTTCTGAACATAATCTTGAATGAAATGATGTCTAATCTCAATGTATTTCGCTCTATAATGCAAGACACGATTCTTAGTCAAGTTTATGTTATCACTATTGTCACAAAGTATATGAATGTTACTCTCATGTATACAATAGTCCTCCAATTAGTTTTTAATCCAAAGGTTTTGCAAACAATAATTGTCATTGATATATATTCTACTTCAACAATTGACAATGCAATTGTGCCTTGCTTTTTGCTACACCATGAAACTAAATTTCCTCCAATGAAGTGACATCCTTCACTAGTGATTTTTCTTTCAACCTTATCCTCTATGTAATTTGCATCACAGTATCTCTACAAAGTATATGTTGGGTATTTTAATAAACTTAAATGTAGTAGCCGTTGTGGGTACAATAGTCAGGAAATGTGAGTCTATAAATTGTATTGTTCATTGCATGAAAACAACAAAAAGAGATGAATAAAGTTTTTTTTTTCAGAATAGAGAGTATTTTGTCTACAAAGTGGTCTCAATAGTCTGTTAGCTTGAGTTTGGGTGAGAAAAAAAGACAATGCTTAAGTGTATAAATGTTTGAAAAAAATAGAGTGAGATGACCAATCTTACAAACAGTGTGCCCCTGCCCAAGTGGACAAAGGCAGTCAACTATGATAATTGGAGTCTCAAGATCAAGTCTTTTCTTGACTCCCACAGAAATTGGGAGGTGGAGGAAAATGGACATGGAGAATCTGAAAACATCACAAGTTGGTGAAATGCCCAGATAAATGTGTTGAAAGCATCACACAAGAAGGACAAGACAACTAGAGCTGTCAAAACGGGTAACCCGGCCCGACCCGGCTCGACCCACCACGGGTTGATGATTTAGTGAGCTAACCCAACTTGGCTCACTTTTTAACGAGCCAAAAAAATTCAAACCCAGTCTGGCCCACCACGGGTTGGCGGGTTAAACGGGTTGACTCACGGGTTCACTTAATTAAAAAAATATTATTATTTTTTATTTATTTTCAGTTAAAACTAAATTGTAATTCTAATTAAAATCTAAATAAACTTTAATACAATCCAAATACAAACCAAAATAAAAAAAATACAAATTATTTATGTGTTAGATAAAAAACAACTTAACATGACTCAAATGTAAAGCCCAACTTAATAAAAATAAATAAAAACATTTGTGTAAACTAATCTTTGTTAAGTGTGCATGTATTTTTACGTAGCTAGTAGTGTAACCAAGTTGGATATATTGAATTGGAACATATCTTGATTGAGAAAACATGTTGTTTGAATGAGTTTCGTGTATTTCGCGTTTCTGCATAATTTCCTTGAATATTAGCCGATTGATTTCATATTTTAATTTGTTGAGTCATACTACATGAACAAATTAATCCTATTTTTTATTTTAATTAGTTGAAAGTGTTGTCCTACAACATTTGTTTTCTGATGTAGTGGCCAATTTAATTCAACAAAAAGGGATTTGAAGTTTTTGAAAAGTTTTATAATGCCAATTCAATCGCCCTTCTCGGCTAACCACCATTTTAATACTTACAAGTCCAACTTTGAGAAGATTGCAAGTGCCAAATCTTAAAAATAATTGTGGGATATATTGGAGAATGCATATGCGGGGGATGATGGAGTGAAACAGGTTCGACTTCAAACACTATGGGGAGAGTTAGAGAGCATGAAGATGAAGGAAACTAAAGGAGTAGTCAAGTACAATACTCGGGTTGAAACTATGGTGAACCAACTCAGTAGAAGTGGAAGGACATTGGCCGCTAGCTGAGTTGTTGAGAAGATCCTAAGGTCATTGACAAACAATTTCGAGAATGTGGTGTGTGCGATTGAGGGATCCAAAGAATTTTCAACACTTATAGTTGAAGTGCTTTCCAGGTCCTTTAAGGCACATAAGCAGCGAAAGAAGAAAAAGAAGGCAGAGGCACTTAATCAACTACTCTGGATGAAGGGAGAGGCTCAGAACACTCAAGGCAAAGAATGATACCGAGGAGGTATAGGAGCAATCTTGTTGATAAAAGGCGAGTACAATAAGAAGAAAAAGAACAGTCTGGTCAACAAAATTGGCACGGAAGAGGACGAGGTCCATAAAGAGGAGGTTAGTTGAGCAACTCAAATGTTGAGTGCTTTAAATGTGGCAAGTATGACCATTTTGCAAAGGACTGTTACTCAGACAAGTGTTTCAGTTGTGATAAGATCATACATTTTGTAAGAGATTGTTGCAACAATACATGGGTGTGATAAGATCTCTTAAACGGAGCTGGACCTATTGCAGGAACCCGAATAATGACAAGTTGACTATAGAAACAATATAGAACCAGTTTAGGACAAGCCGACCAAGGTTAAGAAGAAGTCAATCAAAGGAAAGAATGAGTTGGACACCGAGATAGTGAAGAACCCAGATAATCATTAAAGGAGCAAGCATGGTGTGAGAGGAATTACTATACATGAGAAGCGGAGATGAAGAATTGAAGAATCAAGATAAAGAATAAGAGAAACATTTAAGATTACAAGGGAGTTTTGTTGGGTGTTTTAGTAAACTTAAATATAGTAGCCGTTGTGGGTAGCTAGCCATCGTAGGAAATTAGCTGTTGTGGGTAGTTAATGTACTAGAGTCTAGGTTGTTAATGAGTTAGCCATTTATAGCTGTTTTGAGTACAACAAGGAAATGTGAGTCTATAAATTATATTATTCATTGTATGAAAACAAAAATAGAAAGAGGTGAATCACATTTTTTTTACAATAGAAAGTTTCTTGTCTACATTATAGCTTCCTTGCTTTTTATAGCAGAGACCAAGATTAGTTGTAACTTTCAAATATCTAAAAATTCTTTTAACAACACCTATATGTAATTCTCTTGGGTTTGATTTTTAAAACAAGCACATAAGAAAACACTAAACATAATATCATGCCTTGCTGCAGTAAGATATAACGATGAACCAATCATCGACCTTTATTTAGTATGATTTACTGATTTAGACTATTTGATTAATCTTAGAGATGTATTAGGATGAATTGGAGCCTTCGTTTCCTTTAGATCTTCTAAGTTAAATTTCTTGAAGGATCTCTTTAACATACTTAGTTTGGTAGATGTAGATATGATCCTTAGTTTGTTTTATTTGCAAGTCAAGCAAAAATTTTAGCTCTCTCATCATGCTTATCTCGAATTTGCTTTTCATAAGGCTTGAGAATTCCTCACATAAAGATTCATTAGTAACATCAAATATGATATCATCTACGTATACCTACGCTAAGATGAAATTTCTGAATAACTTTTTTTTTTCTAAACGAGGTGGTATCTATGTGACCTCTAGGAAAACCTTTTTTAGTTAGGAAAATACTAAGACGTGAGGGTTTTAAAACTTTAAGGCTTTTAAAAACCAACCCTTTATAACTACGGAAGTTCCAAACACACTTCCACTCTCAACTCCAAACCCTCCAACTTCTCTCATTCCTCTTAACCTTCAAACCCTAAGTCCTCCCTCATCTGTCATCTTCTTCATTGCATTTACATCACAAGTAAATGTTCCTACTCGCCCTCACTCTAAATTCTTTATCACACTCCAGAAATTAGCATTCGCACAAGCCCGAAATTGTGACTTGGTTACCCATTCTTGATTATCTATCATGCATGAGCTTTAGATGCTCATTTTTTATTAAAACAACTTCAAAATTGATATTCCAAACCAAAATGAGCCGAAGTTTAATCTTTCACTTTGCATGTTAAACTTGTCTCATGATTTCATTATCATACTTTAAATGAACATTGAAGCACACTTTAAATTTTATGTTTGCAGTTTGATTCAGTTATGTAACTTGTATTTTTGATAAAATTAAAGCATGTTGAGTTAAGTCAAATATAGGGAGCCAATTTAAGATGATTAAAGTTTTGTTTTATACTCCATAAAGTTCTAATCTAAAAATTGTGGGTGGTTACACGTGGTACCCAAAAGAAGAGTCACTCATGAAATCCCTACTGTTGAAAATGTGAAAGAGGTTGTAACGTCCTCAAAGAAGAGGAAGCCAAGTCCAACTGTGGTGGAGACCTGATATCGCTGTCGTTAGGCGATCAAATTACCACTACTTTAGCAACTTCAGTATTGCCAGTTTGTAGTGAAGAAAATAGTTAGGGTTAAGATAATCCTGAGTCGTCTCACAACGAATACGGAATTGATCTCAAATATTTGATTCTCAATTCCGTATTCGTTGTGAGACGACTCAGGGTTATCTTAACCCTAACTATTTTCTTCACTACAAACTGGCAATACTGAAGTTGCTAAAGTAGTGGTAATTTGATCGCCTAACGACAGCGATATCAAATTTGGCGCCGTTGCCGGAGAATACGGTTAGTATTTCTTTTATTTTGATTCTGTTTTTATTTATTTTATTTTAATTTAATTTAATTTATTTTTTATTTTTTATTTATTTTACGCATATACGTTTGATATAGTTTGTTATTTTGTAGTATCTAGTTTTCTGTTAATATATTCCAAGCAAATTTCTATTTTTGTTTTGATTAAGAATT
>Ga0214543_1008051_pt1 | contig 17564 bp, 9 predicted proteins | sample CNSS2metaG_FD_160094 | JGI IMG/M metagenome (GOLD analysis project Ga0214543, IMG submission 160094) | Root nodule microbial communities from cowpea collected in UCLA plant growth center, Los Angeles, California, USA - CNSS2 | ecosystem: Host-associated > Plants > Roots > Nodule | place: USA... | reverse complement strand
TTAAAATATAATATATCTAAAAATATATATATATATATATATATATATATATATATATATATATATATATATATATATATGAAAATAAAAGTTATTGTATTTGAAAAAAAAACTGTTTTTGTATTATTTTTGTCACTTATTTATTATTATTATTATTATTATTATTATTATTATTATTATTAATACTTTTACTACATGACATATTTCTGTCCATCCTGGTTTTGTTTTCCTTTTATATTCTTTTAAGAAAATAAAAGTGTGGGGCTTGATTTCATTCTTTTGTCATTTTTTTTTGTGAGATTTAGTCTAATTTTTCTATTTTTTTTATATAAACATCTAAACAATATTTTTTTTAAATAATAAATAAAGTTTTCTTATGTATGCAATTTTTAATTTAAACCTTTTTTTTGTTTAATATTGAAGCTAATCTTTTAAGGTACTTTTTATTCATAGGTCCAATTATGTCCTATGTTGATTCTAAATTTGATGAAAAATAAAAACTCGTAGTGTTTACATTTATGGGTTGATGATGTATAATGTTTCTTTCATGTTTGATTTGTCGTGTTTGATGCATTCAATTGTGTAATCCAAAGAAGAATAGACAAGTTTAACTGATACTTGCACATCGACACCTCTTTAAAAAAAAGAAAAATATCTTTTTATTAATTAAATTTTGATAAACTTTTTTTTATAACTTGAATTCACATTTTTTAGGTTTTTTTTTTATTTTTTTTTTATTTTTCAAATCATTTTATATTATAAAAAGAAATAATTAAAATTTAATAGTGAAAATATAAATTAAAGAACTTTGATTACACTTAATAAAAAATGAAGGTTCTTGGAGTCTTGTTGTAATGATGTGCATGTATAAAAATGGAAGCAGAGTTATGAGGAAGTCATAAAACTTATACTAATCTGAAGGCAACATGTCTTTCCCGAGCAAGATGAATTCCATGGGGGGCACTCTGGAATCATTTATCAGCACAGGGAAAGGGAAACAAAATTTCGAAAATTCTAAGATTAGAAGTGGGGCAACAATCCATAACCCACATCCTGGCTCTCTTCCCTCCATAGGAGTGTTGAGAATATTACTTAATATCTTTTTTATTTAAATTAGTTTTTAAAAAATATTTCAGTTTTAGAGATATGTGTCAGTTTTAGAAATTTGTTATTATTTTAGATTACGAGTGAGATATTCTAAATATTTTATACTTGATATTTGTTATATTTTGCTCTATATATAGAGTATATCAATAAAATACAAAAACATGTTCCTCCGTATAACATATCACATATATCTCTTATATCTCTCATATTATCAAAAGCCCTAAAATTCCCAACAAGGAGGAACTGCATACTCCTTCATCCATGAAGGTGATGGTGATCAGAGCTTTGCTGGTGCTGACATTCAGAGTGGAGGTATCACATTATCTCAAGCGAAATTATTTTATTTCTACGTCTCACGTTTTTTTACAAAATAATGACTATCTAATTCAATCTCACAAAATCGATTTATAGGTTGAGATTTTCACTTTACTTACATATTATAAAATTGTTTTATCTTTAATAGATTTGAGACTTCCAACACTATATTCATTCATTTTAATGTATTAAAATTTAAAGTTTAAGACAGAAAAAAGTTGAGTTTAGGAATTAGTCACCTAAATTTTTTTATTATTGTGAAACTTAGACTCGATCTTCTACTATTTTTACATGTTTCATTCGTTGTCTAACATATTTGTTTTTCTGTTCTTACTGCCGTGTCTCTTCTGCTCTTGCTGTATTTCTGTCTGGTTCTCCAGTCCAAGGTACATGTCATCCTTTTTTTTTTGTTTATCTTTTGTTGTTCTGGTTTGATGGATGTTTTACTTTGTCTTCTTGTGTTTCTGAAAACTTAGTGCTATGTTATATTAGAAGAAGTACTCTAATTAATGCCTTGTGTTCTTGTTTTAAGAGGTGAAGAATGAAAAGGAGGAAGATGGTACTAAGGATTTATGGGCACAGTTGCAGAAAATAGGTGTTGAAGATGATTCCTTGGGCGTTGTATACTGGTACCTTTTTAACAATCCTACTGCTTTGAAAGGTTTTAATGGTGTTCCAATTCATCAGCGCAAGAACATGTTACCTATCATTGTGCCAAACTATCAACCCAAGGGATCGGATCGGAATGTTAAGGTAAATATCAGCTTTTTCTTTTCTTCTTCTTATTTACAACTTCATGTTTGATCGGTTTTTATTGTTTTAATTTGATCATGTCTTTGCAGATAACATAGAGACTTTTAAAGAAGTTCACATCAAGAAGTGCTATGAATAAAACTTGGTGTAACCTTTGTCTCTTCTGCATGTTCAAGCCAGGGGTTCTTAATGAACTTCTTTTGGATGTATCTTATTATCACAAAATTCACTTTTTATATTGAAAGTGATATTCAAATAAAAAAGCAGAATTTACGTTTTTATTATTTAACTAGTAACTCATTTTCTTTTGTTGGAATATTTATGGAAAATGTATTTTTTATCTACTATGACTATGATTTTGTTAAGAATTTAAGTATAAGTTTAAATTTTGAATTGAGAGTAATGTTAATAACTTAAAATTTTAAAATTATCGAAAATAAAAACTCCTCACAAGTACTCACGTAACAAAATAATAAGTGATATCATCAAATCAAATATACTTCTATTGAAGTTTATGGAATAACTATTTTTAAATTATTCATGATATTTCTGTAATAAATAGGTTTACTATATAACATTTCGAAATAATTAATATAGAATAGTTAAAAATTAATTTTAAATTATTATTTGAGATGATGTGTCCGATACCCATCGTGAAATATACTTTTTCAGAATGTTTACCGGGAATTTCTATAATATATTCTTGGAAAGTATTTTTCAGAATTTACTAGTATTGTAAAAAGTAATTTTTTTTAATTATAATGCAACGGAAAGGTGCACGCAGAAAATATGAGGGAGCAGAATCACTTGCCTAATAAGACTGGGCCGAGAATATGAAGCCCGTGTTAGGACTGTTGAGATGTTGATGGAAGGCCCAATAACAGCCCAGAATACTGAGAACACGAAACAAAAAGTGCGAGTGAGCAAACGAGTCTAAGTTCTCTCTCTCTCTCTCTCTCTCTCCCTCTTTCTCTCTGTGAATCGTTTGAGTGATCGCTGAGATCTGAATCTACCGATGGCGACACCGGACCACCTGTTCAACCTCCGCAACAATTTCTACCTCGGCGCCTACCAAGCCGCCATTAACAGCAGCGACGTCTCCAACCTCTCCGAAGAAGACGCCCTGGAGCGCGACACCCTCGTCCACCGCTGCTACATCGCCCTCGGCCAATTGCAGTTCGTCATTTCCGAGATCCACGACGATGCTCCCACTCCTCTTCAAGCCGTCAAACTCCTCGCCCTCTATTTCTCCTCTCCCGACACCAAGGCATGCTTACTTCTTTTTCTCCTCAATTTCTCCTCTCATCCATCTCATCACCTCTCCTCTCGAAATCTCACAGGACTCCGCCATCTCCAGCCTCAAGGAATGGCTCGCGGATCCCGCCATCGGAAACAACCCCACGCTCAGGCTCGTTGCCGGTCTCGTCTTCCTCCACGAGAACGATTTCAACGAAGCACTTAAACACACCAATGCCGGAGGGACCATGGAACTGTATAATTCTTCTCTCTTTTTTCTCTCGTTTTCATTTTAATTATTTATTTTCGTTATTATAATTTTTTTCGTGTTTTTTTTTTCTTTTTCTTGCGTTCAGGCACGCGTTGAATGTTCAGATCTTCATTAAGATGCATAGGTCGGATTATGCGGAGAGGCAGCTGCGGCTCATGCAGCAGATTGACGAGGATCACACTCTCACTCAACTCGCCAATGCGTGGCTCGATTTGGCTGTGGTATTAATTGATTAATTTATAATAGTTGCTGTGATAAGAAATTAGGAGTTATAATTGTTGGAGATGTGGTATATGATCAAATTCAAGTACGAAAGTGATACATTCTTCGTCTTACAAGCTGATTATGTAAGATTGAGTTAGGTTTAACAGCTAAGTAGGAATAATAGTAAAAAAGTGATAAATTTTGGTATGTTTAATTGATGGGTTTCGCCGAATGATGATGGATCAGGGAGGGTCGAAGATTCAGGAGGCGTATCTGATATTCCAAGATATGTCGGAGAGGTATCAGTCCACCAGTTTGCTTTTGAATGGCAAGGCGGTTTGCTGCATGCACATGGGCAATTTTGACGAAGCAGAGACCCTTTTGGTTGAAGCGTTGAACAAGGCACGTTTACGTACTGTTTTTATTCTATTAGTGTTCTCTTCCATTGTTTAACAATATAATTGTTTTTTTATTGTGGTTATGATTTAGTAGTTTTTAACTTGCTGAGTGATTTTCCTAGAATTTGTAGTTATTATAGGCAGACACACCATTTTGGGGAGTATGTAGGGGAAGGTAGAGAGAAATGGAAACATAAGGAGAAGGAAGAGGGAAAAAGTGATAGATGTGATGAGTGATATTATAGAAAAGAGAGATAGGAAGCAATTAGGGTAGAAAGCAGATGGAAGAAAAGGTGATTGGTGTTTATATATTTTCCTTTTAAACTGGTCTCATGCTGAAAGGAGTTTTTTCTGCGTGTACTTTGTGCTAGCTCTTGGTTTAAACTTTTAAGCTGTTGTTCTGAAATGGCATTCCATGGTTGATTTGTTGTTTTGGAATATGTGTGATGAAAATTTGTGTGGCTTATACAGGATGCCAGGGATCCTGAAACGCTAGCCAATCTAGTTGTATGCTGTCTTCACCTTGGCAAGCCATCTAACAAATCATTCAGGTAAACTCTCTGGACATTTTTACTGTTTGTTTCCATCTCTCTTTCTCTAACAATATCTGGTTACTTGTTCTGCCAAAACCCTTTTCTTCTCTTCTTACATTTAATAGCACAGTATGTCTGTTGAAAATATCCTATTGCGTGGAATAATGTAGAACATGACTGGCTGAATCTTCAGTTTCTTGGGAAAAGTGCTATTCAATTCTGAATCGATTCTATGTATTTGATACGAGTCAGGGCATTCTAGGTGTATTTTTGTAGATGGAGTGTCTAACCTTATCAACAAAATATCGATACTGAATTTCTTACACTCTTAACATAGCCTTCAACAGTTATAGTAATTAGTGAATTTACATCAGCTATATGAAAGAGAGAACATGAGTTGGCCTCAAACATGAATTAAATTTAGTAGCTGTTGGAGATCTTTTAAGAGTAGCAACAGAGTAGTGCAAGTTCAAATAGTAAAATGGTAATAAAATATATAGAAAATGCATAACATGTTAGAAAGGGTTGAATAATATTGTTCAAAACTGTTTTGGTGGTGAACATTGAACAACCCCTAATCTTAAAGGGAAGGTGATTTTAAACATTTCAAGTGTATTGACAAAAATACTGTTATTTACATTTTGAAATTCGATGTTACAAGGGTAGGAATGTAAATTAATTTTCAAAACTTCTTTCTTTCTCTTCACTGTGTTGTTGAACCAAACAGTCCCTAACTCTCCAATTTCCTTTGTAAAAATAGTTTGTATCTTCAATCTGTCGAGGACATTCCTTAACTTTTACTACCAATCACCTAGTATATTTTTACCGAGTGACTTGGGAAACATAAAGCTTTTGTTTCTTATTTGATTGAATCTCCTGTTATACTTCTGGATTTGTGCTTTTCCCTTTGAATTTATTCCTTGCCTTTCGTTTGTCGCTTGATCTGGTGTGGTATTTCTCATTCTTCAAAATCCTCACTCGTATATTTTTTAACGATGTATGTGACTTGTATTGCTTTGCAGCCAGCTGAAACTTTCTCACGCAGATCATGTTCTCGTCAAGCGGGTAACATCAGCAGAAGAAAGTTTTGATAGAGCGCTACAAACATTTTCTTCATGAGCCGATTATTCAACTTCTTTCAGGAGTTGAATGGTCTGAGGTCTTCTATGCAATTTTTACACCTTGTCGTGGCCATTGTGTTGGGTTGCGTATCTTAGAACATAATCAACTGGGTAATGTGGCATAGTATTCAAATTTATAACATTGGTTTACTGAGTCTTGATGTTGTAAAAGCTACATCTGACATTAAGCAAGTTCATTTACATCGTATATTTTACTAAAAAAAGCAAGAAATGCCAATAGGTATTTGAGTAAACAAGATCATGGTTGTGTGGATGGATTGACGAATCTGTATTCTATTCTATTTTATCCGAAGTTTTGCATTCTCCTATTTGTATTTCTCATGTGGTAAATTAAGTGTTTGCCTACTAAATTGTGTATATGGCAAGGGTAGTTTACATCGTTACGTTGTTGGAGAAAACGTATTGAAAGGACTATGATAAAGATAAATTAGATTGTAAATACTTTCTAAGAGGCAGTTACAATTTTATAAATACTTTTAAACGGTTTTTGATTACTAATTTTTATTCATGTTCATTTAAATGCATGCAACACAAGAATACTGGTGGGTGATGCTGTTGGTCTCGGTTATTGTTATTACTAGCAAAATTACAAGCTTACAGAATCTATGAATTTGAATTTCGACTTAGATTGAAATTGAATTTGCATTCCTGTTTTATTTGAATAGAATTGAATAATAATGTGTTTTAGTTTGGACATAACCCATAATCGACTATAAGCACAGTATACTGCGTGGTTAGTTAATTTGCATAAAGTGTGATAAAAACTAATTGTGTTCTTTTTTAAGTGAATGTGACAGTTTTTATGAACAATTGATGACTAATATTTGTAGTATTAATAATGTTCATGGAAGAATACAACGGACATTTTATATTGTTGTTGATTATCGGATAATGCTCATACAAAATTAATCTTTACTCTGGTATTGAGTAGTTGAAAATTTTCATTGGTTTATTTGTTTCGGGTTAATTTTGGAAATTAACGTTTTCACCAAAAAATGTTATTATTTAGTATTTTTTAAGCTTTAAATATACTTATTTGTTAAATATTTAAAAAATATATATTTATTCTACTAACACCAAATTCTAAAAGGTTTAAATGATAATAAATTGTATTATTTAATAGAGTTGTTTAAAATTTAAATTTTAATAATTTTATTTTGAATATAGAATAAATTACGTTGGTATTTATTATTTTTTGATAAATTCTAAGTAGTGTCCCAATATTTTTTTAATTGAGATGCATAAAGATAATTGTTGTGCGGTTATTTTCTATACTCATTATTTAGAAAATAATAATTTTGAAGTAAACATTAAGTAATTTTACACACTAGTTAGTAAGACTGTGACATCTTTTTAGAAAATGCTTTTTTGTAGTTATTTTGTAGAAAACAGTATCATTTAATGATGTCATTTTATGATGTTATATTATGACTATGTTAGTTACATCATTAAGAAAAACATAATTATATGTTACATCAATTAATGATATCTTAACAAAAAGAACGTCGTTCTTTCTGTTCTTATTATAAGAAACGTTTGAAAGAAAAAATTGTTGATCCTTCTTATAAATTATTTTATAATTTTTGTACTTTATATTTATTTTTCTTTTTTATCCCTATTAAATATTATGATTCTTTATATTTTGTATTAATAAATAGTAAAAAGATCATTTTAAAGATATTATTAATGAAATCTAACTTAGTATTTATTTTATTTCTTTTTAAGCATTATACAAGTTTCTTTTGGGAAAAAAATATTATTTTAAAAAAAAATAATATTATACAACAATTTCTTCAATAAGACATTTATATATAAAAAATTACTTTTTTCCATTTTATGTTTCAATAAATTTATATATAAACTAATTAAAAACTTCATGAAGGGTATGGGAACAAGAGAACAATTAATGTGTGTCGTTTAAGAGTTTTTCTTTTTAGAAATCAATAAATATAATGAGTTGTTTTTACTTTAATTAAATATTTATAAGATTTCTTACTAAGCAATAACACATCTAAAAAATATGACACTTAAAAGGAAGAAAAAATATTAAAACAATAAAAACTATAACTCTTAAAAAATAACATCTTGTAAAATAATTAAATAAATTATTTGTTTTTTTTTTTACGTGAGTGTGAATATGTTAGAAGACGAGTATTAAAAACGTCATAGTATTATGCTATCATTTCATAAAATCATTACATAAAAAGTAGCATATTGTAGACATTATAAAAGACATTTAACGAACTAAAATTTTAGAACAAATATAATATATAACAGATAAATAAAAATCTATAATGATATTGGAGACGACAAAATTGAGTCTCCTGAACAGGTGTTTTCGTTTGTGACAAAAAACAAATTGTTAGAAGAAAAGAAACAAAATAAAATAAACATAATGTGGGCAAAGTTAATTCCTGGGGTCGAGTTGTTCCAAGAAAACGAGACAAAAGAACAATTACATAATTGAGATTTAATCACTTGATTTGTGTTTTTTTATGCGCTCTCTATAAAATATATATATTTATATATATATATATATATATATATATATATATATATATATATATATATATATATATATATAACATACTTTAAAATATAAAAATTCTTATATTTTAAAATGTTACACATACAATTACATTTTGAGATGACTTATATTATAAAGGATTAAATATGTTTTTTCTCCCTCAAGTTTCAGTTAATTTTAAAATTAATAATTCTTCAAAACTTTATATCAATTTAATCATTCTTTAAAAATAAGTAGATGTAATTTTTCTTACCAAATTTTGTTAAATTTATTTAACATTTTAAACACATTTTATGATAATATTTGAGTTAACACTGAAACGAAAATGTATCAAACAGTGTAAATAATTCAAATACTATCATAGAATATATTTGAAACGTCAGATAAACTTAACAAAATTTGATTAAAAGGATTAAATTCACGCATTTTTTAAAGATTAGGAACTAAATTGGTCAAAAGTTTCGAAAAGAGACTAATTTCAAATTTCACCAAAATTTTAGGAACCAAAAATATATATAACCTTATTATAAAATAATTCAACATTTGAAAATAAAAAGAACTATTCCAACTACTTCCATAATTGCATATTATTAGGTGACAGTGCCCTGGTTAGGTGAATGGTGCAACTGAAAACATTATCATTATTGACTCATTGTACGTCGAATACACATGTAAGTATAACGAATGAACTAGCAAACTCCCTAAGGACAAAAAATGTAATGGTGAGGCTCATGATGAGAAGAACCTCAGATTGCAGATGAAATGCCATAACCATTATGATGAGATTTTTGCCATTTCCATGCAGTTTGTAAGCTCTTCTCAAGGTCAGTGTATTGTGCAGTCCAATTCAGTTCCAAGTTGATCTTAGAAGGGTCACTATACACTTCTGCATAATCACCAGGTCTACGAGGAAGAAACTCCACTTCGATGTTCACCCCTGTGGCCTTTTTGCATGCATCCACAAACTCCTTCACTGATCTACCTGGTAAATTATAAACCCCTTTTCAGAAAAATGTGGATTTGCATCAAAAAACTATTTTTTCATATTCCAAGTGTAATAAAAAACCTACCTTTTCCAGTGCCAACATTGTAGATCCCTACTTTCCCAGGTTGTGCCTTTTCAAGAGCCTTCACATGAGCATCCACCAAATCTGTCACATCAATGTAGTCTCGTATGCATGTTCCATCCGCTGTCTTGTAATCAGTTCCTCTAACCTGCATGGTGGAAACAGATACATTCAGTACAGGTTCATTACAGTTTATAATCCTTTGAACATATTAATGATATATTAACATGGATAATTGATTCCTTGCTACTCTCATCAAGTCATACCAAATGTAAAGAAATTCTGTTTCATCCAAAATTAAAAGTGTTAGTCTTGACATACCTTTAAGCCAGTTGTAATACCACGAGCTGCATCAAAGCAGGCACCGGAAATTCGACCGTGTTCTCGAAGTTCAGGTCTTGGAGCCTCACCTAATCTGCCCTCCGGATCTGATCCAATCACATTGAAGTATCTACATGTTTCACAGGGAAAAGTAAACAGAAATCACAACCATAGCTAATTCTAAACAGTTATATTTAAATCGAGTTATCTTAAAAGTATTACTGCTTTATAAATTAGATACTTTATTAATTAGTATCAGTAAAGTATCTTAAATTATCAGATACGGATACGTAACACAAATTGAAATATCAGTGCATCATAGCTTCTAACAAATGTTAAATGCTAATAAAAGGTTTGTGTCATACAAAGAAACATAACAAAGGTCTTCCTCAAACCCTCCCAGGCCCTATCCACCCATCATCAACTTGATAAAGGGAGGAAAAGAACCAGGCGTAGACATTAAAGAGGAAAGAAAATGGCATATTTATATTAGAGTTGAACGAGTCTGCATTAGAAAAATGGATCCGAAACATTTACTTGCCAAAAGCACAAACAAAAATGAATAACAAAAAGATTAAAAAAAAAATAGACTTGAATCATGACTCACCTTTTTGAGAACCAATAGTAATTTAACAAAAAAAGGGCACACATTCAACAACAATAAGCAATTTACATTAAGGGGCAGTCACATAAGTAAATGGAAAATTCATACCTCAGAATCATTACTGCCATTTTAGAATTTTTAGAAAAATCAAGGATGATATCTTCTGACATCTTCTTGGCTTTTCCATATGGATTAATTGGTTTCTGGAATTGAAGAACATAATGGTAAGACTACATTCCAATGTGTATTAATGCCATTGCAAGATATGCAACGGAAATAAAAAGTTCTTAACCAAACTCATCATTCAACCACACTAAAGAGTTCTCACCTGTTCTGTTCCTTCTGTAATAGGCATCTTTTCAGGTTCCCCATATGTTGCACATGTACTAGAATATATTAATTTCTTCACTCCATATTTAGCCATAGACTCCAATACCAACAAGGTATTTGATGTAATATTATGATAATACCTGACAAAGAAAAAGTGTTAAAAAAGGTAGAACTAGAGTTCCCAGTTCTTCTACTACTTTAGTTAAGATATAAGAACTTACTTAAGAGGGTCAAGGGTGCTCTCTCCCACATACGCAACAGCAGCAAAATGCATCACAGCATCGAATTTATTCTCTGAAAATATTTTATTCACCTAATAACCAGTTAAGTAGACAACTTTTCTTGGGCAATCTATAACATTGTGCTTCAACAAAGAGTTTAAATTCAACACCAAATCATTTCTTAATAAGGAAAGATTATAAGGATACAGATTCTTTATCTCCTAAGTCAGCGTATATAAATTGAAGTCTTCCAGGTTCTGGATATAATTCTTGAAGAACCCTGACGGCACCCAAATTGCCACGTGATAGATTATCCTGCAAAGAAGAAAAACTGGTTAGCAGACAGAACAGTAAATGCATTCAAATTTATCAGTGCAGCTTTTGGTATTATGAAGAGGCACACCACTATGGTGACACGATAGAAATCCTTCAGAAGTCGTAGGGTAGCATGCGAGCCAATATAGCCTGCACCTCCTGTCACTAAAACATGAGTGACACCTGGTTCATGGATGGAAAACTGAAAAAGGTCCCAAAAAAAGACTAATCATCAAATTGAACAAAAGGGTAAAATAGCAATCAATTTACATATACAAAACATAACAAAGAAAAGGTAGAAAACTATAACTGAAAACAACATATCTTCAACATTTTTTCCCTTATAAACCCTCATTTCTTATTTATTCAAAAATTCTTTCTTTCTTGTATCCATCTCACACCATTCGAAAACACCAAAACAAACATTCACAAGCTTCATTGTTCTTTAATTTGGTACAGTAAAAATAGCTAATCATATCTATCGATGCATCAGCCACTTCAAGATATCTTTCAGTAGTCAAATAATGAAACAGCCAAAGAAACTATAAATAAGTTTTATATATGTCAAATAGAATTACAATACAACAAAAAACTCTCAGACACCATTATGCAGTAAACCTATAAGTGGCATAATCATTCTAAGAAATCAAATAAATTTTGAGAGAACTCACTTCTCTCACCGCCAACCAGTCAAGAAGAACAATTCAACAATAGAAACTAAACTCACAGGTCTAAGAGAATGTATAGCATCGTCCTTCACGTCTCATTCAGTCATTTGAATATTTATGAACAAATGTATTAAATAAAATAGGAACACACATAATAGGAAGTATAACATATAGATATTCAAACATACATATATACATAATTGACTATGATAATCATGAGTATTTGATTGGGTAAGACAATGTAGGATTACCGGACTAGGGGGATTCAAAGATGGAGATCTTTTGATCATGATAATGCATAATGCCGTTAATGCTGCAGCAAGAAAAATCTTCCCGACATAATTGCCCTTCCTTTTTGGATCCACATAATCCATGCCTAAAATGAACATAGAACATATATCTTAAACCAACAACTTAGTTATAATGATAAATATAATGAATCATGAGAAACAACCAAGCATGAAAAAATTACAGCACTTTATCAAATAATGAAATTACAAACACCTTATGCAAATACTTGTTTCCAGCCAATTCTATGTTGAAGTGTTAGAAAAGGCACAGCTTTTCCTTTCATATTTTGAAATTGATTAATGCTTTTTAAGTAACCAAAGCTTCGTTGCATAACAGAGTCATACCACTATTTCTTCTCAATTATAAAATCTTACCTCCCAAAGACATAGATCTGTTTGACCTTGGCTGACTCCTGGTCCTAGAAAAACTTAGCATTTGCAAAGTTAACAAGGTCTGACTCCCCCAATACAAATGATCATATCAAGCTCCACTTCCAGAATGATTCGAGTGATATGCTGCAGGAAAACCAGATCATGTAAGTTTATTTTTCTCTGAAAGAAGGCGTCAAAACAGCCCTGGAGAAGAAGTTCAGACTGAAAACCAGCATAACAAAAATCAGACAAACTAATAGTCCTTCAAAAGGGTAAAGCAACATGTTTTGTTTGTGTAAAAATTTGAAATGTTAAAATAAAAACATGAAGACCACAAGAAAAATAGGAAAAAAGGATTAAAAAGTTCAGAAACTAAACACCACAAAATTAAATAAAGCAAACAAAACACAATCCCGCCTATTCACCAATAAATTCAGCTATTCAAAACTACAGAGCAGGGAGTACGAACGTGTCCAGAAATGAAAGATCCAGAGAATTCCATAAGAATAAAAACCTTGTAAGAAAGAAAGTAAACAAGAAAGGCTAAAGATTGCTCACAGTCATAATATGTTTTACCACAAAAGCAACATTGCAAACGACATGCACATAAAAATCTGTCAGAGGGTCACGGGGAGTGAAAACCCCACAAAACCACTTTAAGAAAAAATCACACAGAAAACCAGAACAACATAGGAGCAAAAGAAACAGCTTCAAAATTTCAACATCAAGATCCAACACAACAGGCAAGCAAAAACAGTCTCATCAGCCCAAGAAAACGTAATCACTGATCAACAATTGAAATTCAACAACAGACAAAAACCCCTTTGATTTCACATTTGCAGCATCACCAACCACAAGCCAACCAACCAAGAAAATCAAGGACCAACCCAGATACTTAAAACCCATAGATTTGTCAGGGAAAAGAAAAAACAAATCAAAGCCCTTGAATAGCACCATACAAGCAGAATTAAGCAACAAAGCCATCAGAACAGTTCCTTTTTTTTAAAAGGAAACCAAAAACAAACGAAAACAAGAAAACAAAAGGAAGGAGCACCGCTAGCACCTTAACCTTATTCAGTTGCCCAGAAGCGCAGAAGGCCTTGAAATGTGAAAAAGAATGTAAATTTAACGGTTTGTAGAGAATTAGAAAAGTGGGAAATCTGGAAAAAGAAAAGGAAGTAGCGGATTGAGGGCAGAAGACAGGGGAGTGGAAAGAGAATAAGAAGAAGAAAAGTACAAATGAGGAAGATGGTGGTAGGAAGAGGTGATTTTTGGGGTGGCGTTGAAATTGTGAGAGTGGGAGAGTGAGAGGGATAGAGAGAGAAGAATGGGTTCTAATAGGCTGCGTCTCCTCTGCATCCATGTTGTCAAAGCGTTACAGGGAATTTGAGACCGCAATGGAACAACATCGTAGACTATATTTTATTCTTTTCATTTTCTCTTTTTTCTTTACTACATTATTTCACTTCGTTTTGTTCTTTTCAAAGTATAGTCAGTGGAGATGCACATGAGGTTTTATATTTTCCTCAATTTTTTCAAACACAACTAATCTATTACTTGATCTCTATGTATTATGTGTAAAATAAAATATCTTATATATTTTATCAATTTATTGAAGCATATGGAATCATTCTCGTAGTTTATCGTTAAGTTTAAGAATTAAAAGATTGAAAATTTAGAATACTAATGCTTTTTCTTTTGGGTTACGACTTGTATTTTAACCATATAAAGTTGTGTTTGGATTATTTAAGTTTATATTTAATTTTTTTGGTATTTAGCTAGATTAATTTTATTATTAGTAGTAATTTATTCATCTTGTATAATGTGAATAATGAGTTTGAATAACACATGCGGAAAATTAAATTTATATGAGGTTTTTTCTTGTTTCATGGAGTTACTTCTCGTTTCTGACTTTGCTTCTTGTAATCCTTACCTGCTTTTATTATTTAAAAACTACAAAGATTATTTATATTTATAAAATAACGGGTAAAGTTAAACCTGGTATGTTTTTCAAGAAATCAATTTAAAAAAATTTTAAATTTACTATATTGGTAATAATGAAGGTGCAAATGTTGGGATGTGATTTTAATACCAAATATCTTATAAATTTGCATTCAATAATGTGAGGAAAGTGTTCACAAAATTTTCAAGAAATTAAAATTATTTTATTTTTAAAATTCTAAAGAGTGAAACATATTTTCACTTTACATTTAATTTTAGTCTTAAATTTGATATTTAAAACTTTTAAGTTGACAATACCTTATTAAAATGGTAAAAATATATATTTAGTTACTGTTTGACTATTTTATAACGAATTTTAGTCTATTACTGCGAGAAGAATTAATCATCGCATGAAAAAACTATTTTTCTATGAAAATTATAAAATTACAGTCTCCGTAAAAAAATTACCTATTCAAAAAAACATTATTGGAATCATTTTGTGTTTCCAAATAATGTGTTTATTATTTTCTATCAAACATTAGAAACTGTGGTGCCCGATTATTATTTTTTAAATATTAAAATATTTCCAATAGTATATTAAGTGGTAAAAAAATAGGATTAAATATATTTTTATTTATTAATTTTTAATAAAAATTAAGATTAGTGTGAGTTTAACTATTTTAATTAAGTTTTTATATGATATTTTAAACACGTCTTATAACATATTTTTACTTCATTATTATTTCAAAAATATTAATATAAGAAATGTGTTTTAAACATTAAATAAATATAATAAATATTTGTTAAAAAATTAAATTCATATATTTATAAAGTTAAAAGATTAAATTATATCAAAATTTTAAAAATGAATTAATTTCATTTAAACTTAAGAAAAATATTTAACCCTAAAAAACTTTACATCACTTGATGAATCTAGTTTGTGTGTAATATCAAGAATTTTGTACGCGTTGCAAAGATGTCTATAACATTGATTTATAAAATCAAATAAAATACAAATAATAATTAATATAAACAGGAAAACAATTTTATTAGATACCTACAAATTTGACCATACATAACAGGTCTTCGGAAGTTCTTAAAGAATATAAGAGAAGATAAGAATACAAGAGTATTGTATTAACAATTTAAATTCAAAACTTTATAACTTTTGTGGTATATATTTTAGAGTTTTTCATAAACTGCTATCATTAGTTTAACAAAATATTTTAACATAGTTTTAGGTTTGTATTTCAAAAACAATTTACATGAATATTTATAACTTTTAAATAATTAAAAATACATTTTGGTTAAGTAAAGTACAGTGAACTAGCCCCGATATATATATATATATATATATATATAATCTTTTCAAAAGATTTAAAATTATTTTACAAAAACTTATTTCAAATAAATGTTTTTAAAATTAGCGAACATATCCATTTACATGAAAACTTGTTAGTTTTTTTCACACAAAAAATTGAGGTTATTGGTTTGATTTCAAATTTAATTGGATTGAGGAGAAGTATAAAAACATTATTAAAAATTAATAAATTCCTGATTCTTTGAAAAGCACGTTTCGAGTATCCAATAATATGCGACCATTTGTTATGTACTTTTGGGCAAAAAACGCGGTACACTTTGTAAATGCCCCTCATCTCACGTCACTGTTACACTTAAGTGGGGACCACATACTTTCTGTGGGGCCCATCCACGCTCTTTTTTTGATTTAGTCTGGGGGTGGCAAAGCGGGTAAGCCCGCCCCGCACACCGCGGGCTGGTCCGCTCCGCCCCACATATTTTATGCGGGTCGCATACTTTGGCTCGTTCCGTATATACGTTGGTCCGCAGGTCTGCGGGCCGGCCCGCTTTTTTTTAATTTTTTTATGATAAAATTTTCAATGTTTAAAAATTAGGAAATTTAGAAGTTCACAAAATTAAGTAAAGACCTTGGGAAATTAGATGATAAATTGATAATTCAACATTTTCATCATATTCATACACAATGTATTCTTTAAATTTTAGCACATTAAAAATTACATAATACTTGTCTTTTCCAGTTATACAAGAATTTGAAACGTTAATGCAATAGTCCATAAAAGAAGTAATTAATATACACAAGTGCAAGTTTTTTTTTTCAATTTTATGCGGACTTGCGGGTCGGCCCGCGTGGACCTATACGGGCTAGGCCCGTACGGATCTGTGGGCTCACTATCATAGCCCGCCTTACGTTTTTTCTGCAGGCCGAGCCCGCGGACCAGGTCCTAATTGTCATCCCTAATTCAGACAAAATCATTACACTTTTAAAATCTATTTTAAAAATCCACTAAATAGATATAAAAAAATCTAGAAAACTAAACTTAAATTTATCACAAATATTATGAACTAAAAATATAATAATTTAATTAAATATTTTACCAACTTTTATCACAGGTCAACTTTTATTTATTATCAGAAATTTCAATTTACACATCTTATTATATTCTTTCATCATTTAATTAAACATGCGTTTTTTTATCACTATTTGCAGAATTTTGCTCGTAATTTATCATTATATTCATTCAGTCTTTGTATATTTTATTATTATATTAGTAATAAAACATATGATTTTATAAAAAAAAAATCGTGATAAAACGCATGTTTTGTAAAGGGAGACAATATTTATTTGTACATTAAACAGATAAAAAAATGAAAACAGCGAAAATAAAGTTAAAATAAGTTAGAAAGAGATTTAGACTAAAATAATTATAGTGGAATTAAAATTGGATAATTAAGTTATCGGGGGTTTGGTTACACTTTAACTAATTTCTAAAGTTGTTTTTCAGTCTCAACTTTCATACGTGTATTACATGTAAGGGAGTGACAGATATTTTAAGAACATTATATATATATATATATATATATATATATATATATATATATATATATATATATATATATATATATATATAT
>Ga0214543_1008049_pt1 | contig 17565 bp, 17 predicted proteins | sample CNSS2metaG_FD_160094 | JGI IMG/M metagenome (GOLD analysis project Ga0214543, IMG submission 160094) | Root nodule microbial communities from cowpea collected in UCLA plant growth center, Los Angeles, California, USA - CNSS2 | ecosystem: Host-associated > Plants > Roots > Nodule | place: USA... | reverse complement strand
CATAGATTAGCATGTTGGCTTAAGTCAAGTCAACTATAGTGAACAAGTCAAACCTAGTCAAAGGTCAACAAGTCAACTAAAGTTGATTCAACTAAGTCAACTTAGGGAATCAAAAATAACAAACACATATGAAAGGGATGAAGGATTAGTGAACTTCCTTTCTAAACATGCTTAGTCTTCTTAAGCATGTGCCTTCATCCTTGGTTGGGGTCAATCCTTCATCATTATGTGTTCATTGTTTTATTATTGATTTTTAATAATATATATGGGTATGGAATTGGAATTGTGATCTTATCATGATTGGAATGTAACACTAACATGACTTGGTTGAATTGGTTATGCACTTGAATGGTGACTAAGTGGTCATGGGTTCAAACTTGGTTGGGAATGAAATTGGAACTTTATTTTACAATTATTTTCGTTTTGGGTGAAAGGAGAGCGGAAATTAGAAGAGTGAGAGGTTGAATTGAGAGTGCAAGGCTGAGTGAGAGAGAGAGGTGGAAGCAAAGAATTTGGTGCACCAAGGAATCCCTAGTCTCTTCGCAAATTCAATCAAGAATCCAGGTTAGGGGTGCTGAAATTATGTGTGTTTTGATATTGCTTGTGTTGCTGCGTTTTGTTATCCAATTGGGTCCTATATGGTGTAGTTTTTGGTATATTATGCACTGAAATTTGTGATGCACATGAGGGAATTTAGGGGTTGTGAGTTGGTATTGTCTTATCTGAATTTTGGACTAAATGCATGAAGAAAAGGGGTTTATACGGGAATGGTGTGAAACTTGGAGATTGGGAATTTTATGAAGTCTATATTGTGCCTATGTGTTGTTGCAATGTGTGTAAATTGGTTTGCTAAGAATAAGAATGTGGTTTGGTATGTTTTGTTAGAGTGAACTATACGCGTGATCAAACTCGAAACCCTACAAGTCTCGCCCAAGCGACTCCATCTCACCTAAGCGAGAGTTGTAGAGTCTCGTTTTGGACCTGGTTCGCATTACTCGCCTAGGCGACCTTGGGTGGGGTTGAGCGACTTAGTCTCTCGCTCAAGCGAGAGACGCTCGCCTAAGCGAGGTTGCGAGGAAACCTGAACCATTTTTAAGTGCAATATCTCGCCCAGGCTAGACATATTGGGGTTCTGAGCGACAGGGTGCTCGCTTAAGCAAGAACGACTCGCCTAAGCGAGGTCGCGATGAGAAAGGAGGTTTGTTTGCTTGAATCCTCATTTAGGTGAGGTGTCAGTTATTTTGAGCGATGGTATGGCTCGCCCAAGCGAGATGATCTCGCCCAAGCGAGATAACGTGTTTATATCATTGTTTTAAGCTCGCTCAGGCAAGGTGGACTATCCTAAGCGACACTGAGGGTCTAGCTTGGGCAAGAGTCCCTAGCTTGTGTGTGCTTGTGTGTGTGATTTGGCTGATTTATTCTAAGTATAGGATGTATATGCATGTGGTGTGGTGTTTGGGCTTGAAGGACTAAGTCCAATAGGGGTCTGGGATGTGCTTGGTGGTTGGACACATGATGGGCATGGAATTGGTTGAGTTCTCGTCAGCTACTAATGGGCGAGGAGTCCTTAGTATGGTGATTACATGTGTCGGGCACACGATGGGCAAGGAATTGATATGTTCCCGTCGGCTACTATTGGGCGAGGAGTCCATAGTATGGTGATTGCGTGCGTGCTAGGGTCCAAGTATGAGACTTGGATGTTTTACTACACACGAGGAGTTTGTAGGACAAGACTATGAGCGGGATAGGCTCATAGGGTTGGGCCATGAATGAGTTCATGTATATGACTCATGAAGGACTATGAGGTCATGGTTGGGTTATTTGAAAATCATGAAATATTAGTTATGTTATTTTGGGATGGGTGGCATATTTATTTCATGTCTTTTGTTTATATATTGTGCATAGCTCACCCTTTCTGTGTGTGTGTGGCAATGATCAAATGATTTATTATCCAAGAGTAGATGATTTGACAGGTGGGCCAGGAGATGCATAGACTCGGAGCGAGGGATAGTTGGGAATTTTGTTGATATATTATTATTTTGATTTTGAGATAAATATGTAACTCTTTGGGAGCCATGTAAATATTGTTTTAGTTTTATGAATTATGGACTCCTGGTTTTATGACATGTATATGAAAGTTTTTAATTTTCCCGCATTTTTGGGAAAACGTATTTCTATTTAATGACGTATTTACTTTCATTTCGTATTTATTTATTAAATATTAGTAATATTCTTTAGGGATGTTACAATTGGTATCAGAGCAAAAGTTTTGAAAATATTTTTAAATATTTTGGGGCTAGTGGGGAGTGAGCTTATGGATGTGATTGTTTGTTGTGTGTTTTTGTTGAATGTTGAAAAGGTGTGAGTGGTTTTTGTTGACTAAGTGATTGATTTATAACAGTTGTGATGTGGCGTATCCAGGCTATGGCTGCTAAGAGGAGGAGGATGAGTAGTGGTGCAGATGACATCGCTGAGGCTATTCATCGGATGGTGGATGCGATGCAGCCACCCGTAGCAGCGCAGCCTAGAATGGTGATTGCACCAATCGGGGTGCCGACCATGGAGGACTTCTTGCGCCACAAGCCAGCAGAGTTCACTGGCAAAGCCTCTCCTGATGAAGCGGATGCATGGCTCCACAAATGTGAGAAGATTTTCAGGGTGATGAACTGTGAGGATGAGCAGAAGCTTCTCTTTGCTACCTATCTGCTTAATGAGGATGCAGAATATTGGTGGACAGGTATGCAACAACAGATGGAGACTCGGAAGGAGCCGACGAGATGGGCCAACTTCAGGACTCATTTCATGGAGAAATATTTTCCAGGTACAGCTAGACAGGATAGGGAGGCAGAGTTCCTTGCACTACAGCAAGGGGATATGTCAGTGCAGGAGTATGTCAACAAGTTTGAGCATCTGGCGAGATACTACTCGCAGAATATTACTGAGGAATGGAGGTGCTTGAAGTTTGAGCGAGGACTCAAACATGAGTTGAAGAAGGTGGTGACACCCTTGAGAGAGAGAAGATTCCTAGTCTTGGTGGAACAGGCCAAGAGTGCTGAGCACCTAGAGAAGGGCCCTGGTCTTATTGTGAGCTGACATCAGAAAAATGTCACAGAGGCTAGACAAATGAAAAAGCCGTATAGCCGACCACAGACATCTCAAGGTCCCACTTGCTACCATTGTGGCAGACCCCACCTGAAGAGGAATTGTCCTCAACTGGCAGGTAGAGTGGGAGGGTCAGGCGACCGTCGCAAGTGCTTTATATGCGTCAAACCGGGACACTTCACCAACAATTGCCAAGAAAAGAAGAGTCCTGGCGCGAAGAAACCAGCAACATTGCTAGCAGAGCGAGCTAGAGTAGCTGGCAGAGTCTTTGCCCTAACCACCACCGAGGCTACACAATCGGGTAATCTTATTCTTGAACCTTGTGTATTGTTTGGTAAAGTAGTATTGGTGTTGTTTGATTCCGGAGCAACACATTCCTTTATTTCTGATGCATGTGTGTCAAAACTGAGCTTGGAGAAACGTGACTTGGATTGTGAGTTGTTGGTTTCAACCCCATCTTTGGGTCATGTGGCTACTAGTTCAGTCTGTGTAGGTTGTTTAATGGAAGTGGCGGGCCGCAAGTTCAAAGTGAATCTCATTTGCTTGCTATTGGAGGGCTTGGATGTAATTCTAGGAATGGATTGGTTGTCAGGCAATCACGTTGTTATTGATTGCGGACGACGCAGTGTGATTTTTCCAGAGACTTTGGGGCTAGAGTTGATATCAGCTCAAAAGGCGATTATAGAGGTTGAAGCTGGAGCTACTTGTTTCATGATAGTGGCTTAAGGAGAGAAGAAGAGCACATTTGAGCAGATCAAAAGCATACTAGTAGTGGATGAGTATGCTGATGTCTTCCTACACGAGATTCCAGAATTGCCACCGAGTAGGGATGTGGATTTCTCTATTGATCTCATCCCTGGAGCGGGACCAGTTTCTATGGCACCATACAGAATGGCGCCAGCCAAGTTAGCTGAATTGAAGAAGCAAATTGAAGACCTGCTTGAAAAGAAGTTCATCAGACTCAGTGCATCACTGTGGGGAGCACCGGTATTATTAGTGAAGAAAAAGGACGGTGGTTCCAGATTATGTGTTAACTATCGGCAATTGAATAAGCTGACCATAAAGAATAAGTACCCATTGTCGAGGATTGATGACTTACTAGATCAACTAAAGGGAGCTGCGGTGTTTTCAAAGATTGATTTGAGGTCTAGGTATCATCAGATCTTGGTCAAGCCAGAAGATGTGCAGAAGACGGCTTTCAGGTCACGCTACAAGCATTATGAATATGTGGTGATGCCGTTTGGGGTGATTAATGCTCCTACGATCTTCATGGATTACATGAACAGAATTTTCCGGCCGTACTTGGATCAGTTTGTTGTTGTGTTTATTGAGGACATAGTCATCTATTCTGAGAGCCGGGAGGAACACGCAGAGCATCTGAGAGTGGTGTTGGAAATCCTCAGAGAACACCAGCTGTATGGGAAACCATCGAAGTGTGAATTTTGGCTCGAGGAGGTACAGTTCTTGGGTCATGTAATATCAGCCCAGGGGATAAGAGTGGATCCGGCTGAGATTGAAACGGTGGTAAAATGGGAGAGACCGCAGACCATTATCGAGGTGAGAAGCTTCTTGGGTTTTGCAGGTTACTACATGAGATTTGTGGAGGGTTTCTCTAAGAGGGTGAATTCGTTAACTCAGCTCACTAGAAAGGATCATCCTTTCGCTTGGACCGATGAATGTGAAACTTGTTTTGAGGACATGAAGCGAAGGTTGACGACTGCACCGGTGTTAGTCATTCCAGATCTAAATAAGATGTTTGAGGTATATTGTGATGCCTCATATCAAGGGCTGGGTTGCATGTTAATGCAAGAGAAACGGCCAGTCCCATATGCATCTCGTCAGTTAAAGGTGCATGAGAAGAACTATCCTACTCATGATTTGGAACTAGCAGCAGTAGTCTTTTCCCTCAAGACTTGGAGGCATTATTTGTATGGAGCACAGTTCCAAGTATTCAGCGATCACAAGAGTCTGAAGTACTTGTTCGACCAGAAAGAGTTGAATATGAGGCAGAGGCGATGGATAAAGTACTTAAAGGATTACGACTTTGAGCTGTTATACCATCCTGGTAAAGCTAATGTCGTAGCAGATGCCCTAAGTAGGAAGAGGATCCATGTGTCAACCATGATGATTAAGGAGTTGGAGTTGTTAGAGAGGTTGTGAGACATGAATCTGGGGCTGGATATGGGGCAAAGTCATATACGGTGCAACATGTTAAGAATTACCAATGAGTTTTTAGATGAGGTTCGGGTGGAATAGGGAAAGAATCAAGAGCTACAACAGATAATAGGTGAGCTAGGTACAGATAAGAGAAAAGATTTTAGGATGGGTAAAGACGGCATCCTGCGTTTTAGAGAGAGGGTGTGTGTACCCAGGAATCGGGTATTGAGGAAGATGCTCTTGAAGGCGACCTTAGCCTACATCCAGGAATGACTAAGATGTATAAAGACTTGAAGGCGACCTTCTGGTGGACTGGAATGAAAACTGATGTGACAGATTATGTAGCATCGTGCTTAGTGTGTCAAAAAGCGAAGATCGAGCATCAAAGGACAGGGGGTACGTTGGAGCCTCTTGAGATTTCTCAGTGGAAAATGGACATCATTTCCATGGACTTTGTTACGCATCTACCAAGGTCAGTGAGGGGGCATGATTCCATATGGGTAATAGTGGATAGATTGACGAAGTGCGCACACTTTCTACCCATTAATCAGAAGATGTCTCTAGATAAACTAGCAGAGTTGTATGTTAGGGAAATACTCGGATTACATGGTGTGCCTGCGAGTATCATATCAGATAGAGATCCGAGATTCACCTCGAGGTTCTGGCAATCGTTGTAGAACACTTTGGGCACTCAATTGAGAATGAGCTCGGCATATCATCCTTAAACTGATGGCTAGTCTGAGAGAATCATACAGTCTCTGGAGGACTTATTGAGAACATGTGTTCTGGATCACCTCGGGACATGGAGTGATGTGCTATAGCTAGTGGAGTTCACTTATAATAACAACTACCATTCCATCATTGGGATGGCACCTTACGAGGCCTTGTATGGTAGGAGATTTTGGACACCTTTGTGTTGGCAGCAGGATGGAGAGTTTGTGGTTCTTGGCCCATAATTTTTACAATAGACTATTGAGAAAGTAAGGGTAATACAAGATCAAATGCGTGCAACTCAGAGTCGGCAGAAATCCTACGCAGATAAGAGGAGGAGGCCACTTGAGTTTGAGGCAGGGGACCACGTGTTCCTCAAGGTTACCCCTACAGCAGGTATTGGGAGAGCATTGAAGTCGAGGAAGTTAACTCCTCGATTCATCGGTCCATATCAAATTAGGAGGCGAATTGGACCGGTGGCGTACGAGATTGCATTGCCACCTCACTTGGCAAACCTGCACAATGTCTTCCACGTATCACAGTTGAGGAAGTATGTGGCGGATCCTACTCATGTGCTGGAACAGGATGATGTCCAGGTGCGTGAGAATCTAACTTTGGGAGTGGGACCGATGAGAATTCTGGATTCTCAAGTCAAACAACTCAAAGGGAAGGAGATTCGGACTATGAAGGTTCTTTGGGACGAGGTAACCCAGGAGATGATTTGGGAGATGGAGGATCTTATGAGGAAGTCTTATCCTCACCTCTTTGCTGGTAAGTCCTATTTTCGAGGACGAAAACTTTTAAAGGTGGGAGAATTGTAAGACCCATGAAAATTAACTAATTAAATAATTAATTAACTAATAAATGCGGGTAGAAAGTGCCTTTATGGCATTAATTATTGGTTTTTGTGACGTGAAAAAGTACTAGCGCAAGTGGTTGAGAGTACTTTGATTGTGTGAGAGTACTTGGGTTTGAGTCCTATGTATGTCATTTATGTGTTGATTGTTTTATTATTGATTTTTAATAATATGTATGGGTATGGAATTGGCATTGTGATCTTATCATGATTGGAATGTACCGCTAACATGACTTGGTTGAATTGGTTATGCACTTGAATGGTGACTAAGTGGTCATGGGTTCAAACTTGGTTGGGAATGAAATTGGAACTTTATTTTTTTTAGTGTAGTTTTGGAGGGAATATGAGAGGGCAACAGTAAACCTAGAAGGGGCAGCCAAGGAAGGGGCTAGAAATCATCTTATAATGATAATTAAATGAGACTTAACCCCACCAAAAATCCTAAATTCGTTTCAGCCCTTTAACCCAATAATAAGACACATATAAAAGGCAAAAATTGGAAAGGGGCTTTTGCAATTATTTTCGTTTTGGGTGAGAGGAGAGCGGAAATTGGAAGAGTGAGAGGTTGAATTGAGAGTGCAAGGGCTGAGTGAGAGAAAGAGGTGGAAGCAAGGAATTTGGTGCACCAAGGAATCCCTAGTCTCTTCGCAAATTCAATCAAGAATCCAGGTTAGGGGTGCTGAAATTATGTGTGTTTTGATATTGCTTGTGTTGTTGCGTTTTGTTATCCAATTGGGTCCTATATGCTGTAGTTTTTGGTATATTATACACTGAAATTCGTGATGCACATGAGGGAATTTGGGGGTTGTGAGTTGGTACTGTCTTATTTGAATTTTGGACTAAATGCATGAAGAAAAGGGGTTTATACACTGTAAATATGGGAATGGTGTGAAACTTGGAGATTGGGAATTTTATGGAGTCTATATTGTGCCTATGTGTTGTTGCAATGTGTGTAAATTGGTTTGGTAAGAATAAGAATGTGTTTTGGTATCTTTGTGCATTGTTAGAGTGAACTGTACGCGTGATCAAACTCGAAACCCTACAAGTCTCGCCCAAGCGACTCCATCTCACCTAAGCGAGAGTTGCAGAGTCTTGTTTTGGTCCTGGTTCGCATTACTCGCTCAGGCGAGAGACGCTCGCCTAGGCGAGGTCGCGAGGAAACCTGAACCATTTTTGAGTGCGATATCTCGCCCAAGCGAGACATATTGGTGTTCTAAGCGACAGGGTACTCGCTTAGGCGAGAACGACTTGCCTAAGCGAGGTCGCGATGAGAAAGGAGGTTTGTTTGCTTGAATCCTCGTTTAGGCGAGGTGTGGGTTATTTTGAGCAATGGTATGGCTCGCCCAGGCGAGATGATGTCGCCTAAGGATAACATGTTTATGCCATTGTTTTAAGCTCCCTCAGGCGAGCTGGACTATCCTAAGAGAGACTGAGGGTCTAGCTTGGGTGAGAGTCCCTAGCTTAAGCGAGTTTATGCGAAGTTCCATGTTTGTGTGTGCTTGTGTGTGTGATTTGGCTGATTTATTCTAAGTATAGGATGTATATGCATGTGGTGTGGTGTTTGGGCTTGAAGGACTATGTCCAATAGGGGTCTGGGATGTGCTTGGTGGTTGGACACATGATGGGCATGGAACTAGTTGAGTTCCTGTCGGCTACTAATGGGCGAGGAGTCCTTAGTAAGGTGATTACATGTGTCGGGCGTTCGATGGGCAAGGAACTGATAAGTTCCCGTCGGCTACTATTGGGTGAGGAGTCCATAGTATGGTGATTGCGTGCGTGGTAGGGTCCAAGTATGAAACTTGGATGTTTTACTACAAATGAGGAGTCTGTAGGGCAGGACTATGAGCGGGATAGGCTCATAGGGTTGGACCATGAATGAGTTAGTTTTGTCGGAGCACAGGGAAGTCCAAGACCTAGTTCATGTATATAACTCATGAAGGACTATGAGGTCATGGTTGGGTTATTTGAAAATCATGAAATATTAGTTATGTTATTTTGGGATAGGTGGCATATTTATTTCATGTATTTTGTTTATATATTGTGCATAGCTCACCTTTTCTGTGTGTGTGTGGCGATGATCGAATGATTCGTTACCCCGAAGTAGATGATTTGACAGGTGGGCCAGGAGATGCATAGACTCAGAGCGAGGGATAGCTTGGAATTTTGTTTATATATTATTATTTTGATTTTGAGATAAATATGTAACTCTTTGGGAGCCATGTAAATATTGTTTTAGTTTTATGAATTATGGACTCTTGGTTTTATGACATGTATATTAAAGTTTTTAATTTTCCCGCGTTTTTGGGAAAACATATTTCTATTTCATGAGGTATTTACTTTCATTTCGTATTTATTTATTAAATATTAGTAATATTCCTTAGGGATGTTAAAGCCATTGCATCCATTGCTGGAAACACGAGCAAGCCTCCATCACACAGGAACAGATCTGCACTGCGTCCAACCTTTCAGCCACGCAGTCGGGCATCATCTCGATGTTGCCATCACCATCAATTGCCAAGAATCCTATTTTGAAAAAGCAGTGGAATAGACCTATTTTCTATTACTGTGTTTACAATCTTTTATTTGTGTGACATTCATTCTTTGCATATCAAAACTCCCATATTTGTATTGTTACCAATTTTAATTGCATTTTTAAGTATCAAATATTTTAGATCAATTCCGTATTCGTTGTGAGATGAATCAGGGTTATCTTAACCCTAACTAGTTCGTTCACTACTAATTTGGCAATACTGAAGTTGCTAAAGTTAAGTAGTGATAATTTGATCGCCTAACGACAGCGATATCACTAACTTAAGATCATTCCAATATTCAATTGAAGGTTCATTACTTCTCAGCCTCTCTTGGACTATAGATGTCTACCAATACATATCATACCCTTGAAAGCTTAGGGTAGCTAGAGGCACTTTCCTTTCTTCACTAACTTGACGTCAAGAGATAAATTCATCTTCCTTGTGGTTTTTCTTTCAATTTTCGTGTTGTACATTACTTCCTTTGATTGTCTTGTTGTTTTTCTTCTTTTCACCTCATTGGTTATATGGTTCTTATCATTGTTCCTTTGGAACCATTCGGCCATTGTGCCTAAGACCTCAACCATGGTGAATTTGTGTGTGATAGAGGCCATACCCCACCAAATTAAAACATATTAAATGCAGTATATGAAAGTGAACCAAGTCGTCTCCCAACGACCAATATTTTCATTCAAAGTGAAATTTCCAGATAAACACAACAATAACACAAAGGGGGGGGTTGGCAGATTTACGGATGCAACGCACAATTGAAAACTTCAATGCAGACGTGTAAAATTAATGTAAAAATAGTGTTGATTCTTTGCTTCAAATGAACATCCACCAATCACGGATTACAACTCAAAATTATTATATTAACTCTAATGAGACCCGAATTAATTACTAAGTGCAAATGAACTCGAACTCAAATGCAATTAAGCAAAGCACACAACCATGAATCTGCTACAATTCACTAAGCATGAACACATAATGATTCCACTCTGCAAATTAAGCAAAAACAGAACGATTTCTTCATTTAAACCCAATGCAAATTCAAAATTGAGAGATTAACATAACTCCACCGAACAAAACACTAGTCTCAAGGTTTCAATCCATTCTCTACAAAGAATGAACACGTAAATTTAGTTCCTCATGGAATCCGAATAAGGCTTAAACATAAATTTTTGATTCAACCATCCAAATTAGTGCAAATTGATGCAGAAAACCTAAATTGGTGCAGGAATCGAAAATGAGCAAGGAAAGAAAGGGGCAACAACGAAAACAACAACAAAAAATGAGAATACTTCAATATAAATGTTACCCAAATGGTAGAAAACGTTAATACAACTTCAATGTGCTGTCCACGGCTCATAAAACGTGAAAAACCAATGGAAAATGTGAAAAATTCGCTTGTGCCACCATGGGTCACCTTCCAAAGCTTAAAAACAAGAAAAATGGAGGTTTGAGAGAGTGTGGAAGAAGAAGGAGCAGCTGGTCTCCCCCATGCAGACCTAATTTCGTGGTCATATCACCCTGCCACTCATATTTACAAAACTGCCACTCTGCCACTCAGATTTACAAAAATGCCACTCTGGGCCTCAAATGTTGACCCACTGACTTTGCTGACTTGGTAATAACATGGAAATGATATGGAAATGATGTGGCAATGATGTGGAAAGTCTCTTCAACTAAATATTAATGTCCAAGCTCCAAAATTGCTTCACCCAAATACCTAAAAATAATTAAAAACAAAAATTAGGCCAAATAATGTGAAATTAGTCCAAATTTGGAACAGTGGCCCAATAAAGCCCAACAGATGAAAAATACTCTAATGATGAACAATTAAGCACTAATCAACTGTCTAATAGGTGCACAAAGGCTAGTGGAATAGAAGAAAATAATGACTCATCAGTGTGCCTTTTACATTTTCGTTTGAGTCTTATTCATTTTCTATTTCATCTATTTGAGTCATTTTAATTTTCTCATCCATATGTTTTGTCTAGAGTAATGTTTAGTTCAATTATGTCTTAAATTCCTTTATTTAGCTTTCCATTTTGTGTGTTTACAGTCTATTTTTACTGTTGTTTTGCTGTTGTTTTACTGTTGTTTTTGTTTCATAAATACACCTTCTTTTCTCCCTTAGAGCCTTGGAGATGAACCTTCACATCTAGATAACCTTTGTTATCTTAATGTCCAGTGGGAATCTTTCTTGTGCTTGCTTAATAACCTAAGTTTCATTTTTGTTTCTAGTGTGCTTTTAATATTCGTATTTGAGTTCATACTTGTTAATTAGTTCTTCGCAAGTTCTTTAGAGTTAATTTCCATTGTGTTTCCTTGAGTTTCATAATCTTCTTTTGATTCCTTTAAGTTTCCTTCTCTTTTTGTTTCTATTAAAATGCAAATGATCAAGCATAGTGTGGTGCTGATTCTGATTTGTGGTGGAAACTAGCTACTGTCAGACCTATTAAAAAAAAGAAAAAGAGCACAAAAAGAGTACAAGCAAGTGCCAAAAATAATCAAAAGAAAAGATCAAAAGAAAGTGGCAAAAGAAGTACACTAGAATCACTACCATCACTTGAGTTTGAGAGCATTATTTTGTTGCATTTTACTGTTGTTCTAGTTTCTGTCTATCTGTACACTTTCTGTATTTGTTTTATCACAAAAAATTGGCTATTGCAAATCCATATCTGATTTTTGCCTCTACTAGCTAAAACATAGACGAAGAAAAGAAAACAAAAATCATTGAAAAATGTTAAGAAATGAAGAAATGATAAATCACTGAAATAAACGCTGATTTTCACGTTTTTGGACTGGCAGTGGTTGAAAATTAAAATTTTGTGCAGATTTCTAGCTTTTTTTTTGGTTGTTTTTAATCCACTCTAGTGCCATTCTTTAGGTAATTCATTTAAGTGCTTAACTTGTTTCTTTGCCTTATTTCTAGTTTGTCTTTCTTTGTTAAATCTTTGAGTATGTTTCATGTATATTCCACTTGAGTTTAGCTCTTCTTTCATTTAAGCTTTTCTTGTGTTTTCCTTATTGGCTTCTTTGGTTTGGTGTTACATTCTTGGTGGAAGATTTCTTTGGAGGTAACCAAATACTAAAGGTAGCATCCTAGGAGGTGGAAACCAAAGTGGAACTCCAATCTACAAGTGAAGTTCACAAAGGAAAAAATTAAAAGCAAACACTTGAGTGAGACAAAAGAAGAAAGAAAAGAGTGGAGTGAAACACTTGAAGACTTTTAAAGTTTGCGCAAATTTGTGATTGTATTCGTTTGAGTTGTATTTGTTCAAGTTTTCTTTCTTGTATCATTTTGGACTAATTAAGTGTCTTGGGGGAGCCTTAGGTGTTCTCTCATCTCTTAATTAGAACCTTCTTAAATAGTAAAAGCGCTTGTAGAGGGTGAGTGTGTCTTGCAACATCAAGCCTCACCAAAGTAGGCCGCATAGTTTGACTCTAAATCTTTTTTGTTTTTGTTGCTTAATTGTTAATGTGTCTAATTCTATTTTAGAAGTTTTGTGCAACATTCTTTGAATTACTTTGGCAAGGAAATACTTGGTATGTAAGGAATCCAAGTGATTCACCTCTCTTTCTTGGAAGATAATTCAAGAACTTTGCTATTTACTTCTTCTTTAGAATTTCTTAGTTAGCTTTTAGTAATCATGGCTAGTCAACCCTCCCTACATAGTGCAAGTGATTATGAGGATTCAATTCATAGTTTGAAACATGTTTGTCAACAAGTCAAATCACTTGAATTATGGAGACAACAAGAGGCAATTTACAAGGTGAAAGATCAATTGGAAATATATGGCCAAATTGCTCTCTTGGAGGAACAAATCAAAGCTTTAAAGAAAAGAGATGAGAAAATCCAAAATAAGCTAAAAAGTAAGAGTAATTCTAGCAAAGGGTCTAGAAGTGGAGCTTCAATATATGAAGAAGAGGAAGGATTAAGATTAGGAGAATATTATCAACAACCTTCCCACATTAGGAGACAAAGAAAAGACCCTACTCCTAGAGAAGTTAAAGTAGACTTGCCTCACTTTCAAGGAAAGGATGATGTTGAAGCTTATTTGGATTGGGAGATGAAGGTTGAGCAACTTTTTGCTTGCCATCAAGTTAGTGAAGAAAGGAAAGTGCCTCTAGCTACCCTAAGCTTTCAAGGGTATGCTATGTATTGGTGGACTTCTATAGTCCAAGAGAGGCTAAGAAGTAATGGACCTTCAATTGAATATTGGAATGATCTTAAGTCAGCCCTTAGGAGGAGACACATTCCCTCCTACTAGAATAGGGAGCTCATGAACAAGCTCCAAAGACTCCAACAAAGAAATATGTTTGTGGAAGAATATAGACAAAACATGGAGTTACTTATCATGAGGGCGGGAATAATTGGGGAAGAGTCCATTACCATTTCTAGATTCTTAAGTGGCTTAAACCTTGATATAAGAGATAGAGTTGAGCTTCTACCTTACCAAGATTTGAATGATTTGGTGCAAATATGCATTAAGGTAGAACAACAAAATTTGAGAAAATCTTTTTCAAAAAGAAATCAAGCTCAAACTAACTCTTATGTTAAGAAAGATTTTAAGAAAGAAGAGAAAAAGGAGGAGCCACCTAGGAATCTAGGAAAAGGTAAAGAGGGGAGTGCATCATCACACACTCGCACAAGTGAAATCAAATGTTTCAAATGTCTTGGTAGAGGTCACATAGCATCTCAATGCCCCACCAAAAAGACCATGATTCTTAGGGGTGTTGATAGATATAGCAGCCAAGATGAAAATGAAAGTGAGAGTGGAAGTGAGGAATCCAACGAGTCTAATATAGAAGATGCTCACCCTTGTGATGGGGACCTTTTAATGGTTAGAAGGATCCTCAACAATCAACCTAGTCCACAAGCACTAACACAAAGAGAGAACATATTTCACACAAGGTGTAAAATTTTGGAAAACACTTGTTCTCTAATTGTGGATAGTGGCTCGTGTTGTAACTGCTGCAGTACTAGGTTGGTTGACAAGTTGTCTTTGACTGTCTTACCTCATCCAAAACCTTACAAACTTCATTGGCTTAATGAAGATGGGGATTTGGCAGTCAATCATCAAGTAAAGGTCAAGTTTTCCATAGGGAAATATGAAGATAGTGTGCTATGTGATGTAGTACCTATGGAAGCTTGTCATATCTTATTGGGGAGACCTTGGCAATTTGATAAGAAAACCATGCACAATGGTCTCACCAACAAGATTACCTTTACTCACAAGGCTAAAAAGTTTGTTCTTCATCCTCTTTTGCCATCACAAGTGGCTGAGGATCAACTTCAAATGAAGAACAAAACAGAAAAAGAGAAAGATGAGGACAAAAAAAAGTCCTCAAAAAGTCCAAAAGCTAAATAAAGATGAATCTGAGGCGGGAGAGATTGGTGTTCCTTCTCCCAAGGTAATTCAAAATGAGAACATTTTAACCATGAAATCTTTAAATCAAGTTCTCAATGTTGAACAACCTTCATGCCTCCTGCTGTGTAAAGGAACACTCACATGTACTGCCACAACTCTTGAGCTTAAGAATCTACCTCCTAAAATTGAAAATCTTTTGAAAGAGTTTGAGGATATATTCCCTAAGGAAGGGCTTATTGGGCTTCCTCCCTTTAGAGGAATTGAACATCAAATAGATTTAGTGCATGGGGCTAGTCTACCAAATAGACCAGCCTATAGGACAAATCCTCAAGAAACAAAGGAGATAGAGTCTCAAGTCCAAGAGTTGTTGGAGAAGGGTTGGGTTCAAAAGAGCCTTAGCCCTTGTGTTGTGCCTGTTTTGTTAGTACCTAAAAAGGATGGGAAATGGAGAATGTGCTGTGATTGTAGAGCCATAAATAACATCACCATTAAATATAGGCATCCCATTCCTAGGCTTGATGACATGCTTGATGAATTGCATGGGTCCCTCATGTTTTCTAAAATTGATCTAAAGAGTGGTTATCACCAAATAAGAATCAAAGAAGGTTATGAGTGGAAAACCGCTCTTAAGACCAAATTTGGATTATATGAGTGGTTGGTGATGCCCTTTTGGCTTACTAATGCACCTAGCACATTCATGAGGCTAATGAATCACGTTCTTAGAGAGTGCATAGGAAAGTTTGTGGTTGTCTACTTTGATGACATTTTGATCTATAGCAAGAGCTTGCATGAGCACATAGACCATCTGAGGTCTGTCCTTACCATCCTTAGGGTAAATAGTTTGTTTGCAAATAAAGAGAAATGCATTTTTTGTGTAGATAGTGTTATTTTCTTAGGTTTTGTAGTAAATAAAAATGGGGTACATGTTGACCCTACAAAAATAAAGGCCATCCAAGAATGGCCTACTCCTAAAAATGTTTGAGATGTTAGGAGCTTCCATGGTTTGGCAAGCTTTTATAAGAGGTTTGTTCCTAACTTTTCTACTTTGGCTTCACCCTTCAATGAACTTGTCAATAAAGATGTATCTTTTAATTGGGGTGAAAAACAAGAGTCTGCTTTTCAGCAACTCAAGGAAAAGCTCACCAATGCACACATTCTTGCTTCACCAAACTTTTCAAAAACCTTTGAGCTAGAGTGTGATGCATCCGATGTAGGAAGAGGTATTGTGTTGTTGCAAGGAGGGCACCTAATTGCTTATTTAAGTGAAAAACTTCATGGTGCCTCCCCCAACTATCCCACCTATTATAAGGAATTGTATGCCTTAGTTAGGGCTCTTCAAACTTGGGAACACTACCTTGTGTCCAAAGAGTTTGTCATTCATAGTGACCATGAGTCGCTAAAATATTTGAAGGGCCAACACAAGCTGAAAAAAAGACATGCTAAGTGGATGGAATTCTTGGAACAATTTCCTTATGTGATAAAGTACAAGAAGGGCAAAAGTAATTTGGTGGTTGATGCCTTGTCTAGAAGGCTGATGAGTGCGTATTTTTGCCCTCATTCAATGTTTAATTCTGGGTATTTAATTGAGTTTATGTGCTTAAAGAGTGATTTAATTGATAATTCTTATAATTAGGCCATTTGAGCTTGTGTGATAAAAATGTGTTAAAAAGTGATTTTTAGCTACATAAATTATGTTTGAATATTTTAACGTTTGTTGATGCAGCTGAAATTAAGATTAAGCTCATTGAAGGTGAGAAAATAAATTGATTAAAGTTACAAACCACCTGTAAATAAGGCTGAAATTAGCAAGTTCTGAGAAAATCACTTATGCACCCCCTAAATTACACATAAACTCCCCTTTTCCAAATGGGCTGCAGAAAATCTACTTTTACACCCTCTAATATGTCTATTTACACCCTTACTACCACTTAAACCCAACTCACTCAGATCATGGCATGTGGCAATCCCCAACTTTCAAATCAGACCACCCCTGCACCTGTTCGTCAATCGCCGGCCACTGCAACACCCACAACTGCGTCGCATCCACCATTAGCGCACTAGACCTGTACCACTTCGTGCGACCATCACGAGGCCAGTTTGAACCTCCAACACAGTGCACCAATAGATCGGCAACCACACAAAACCATCACCTGCGGCAGCAACAACATTGGAAGCGGAAACCCTAATTCTGGAGAGAGAAGGAGCTGCAACGTGTCAGTTTGCTGTTGCACAGTCAAACTAGTAAAAGCTTGTCAAACAGTCAACTCTGGTCAATATTCAAATCTGGTCAATGATTGGTCAAAGGAGAGGGGTTTAACTAAAAATATTAATATTTTTGGATGTCTCTGCAAATTTGGACTACAGGATTGAAAATGACTTATTGAGAAAATTAATGCAAATATCATTTGTTAATAATTTATTAGATATCTTTAAATAATTTATTTATTTAATTATATCATAAATTATTAACCAAACTATATTTGTCAAATAGTTTAGATCTCTCTAAATATCTTTGAATATTTATCTTTATCTTTATTTTAAAAGATATTTGAGAGGTTTTATCAATCGAAAAGCCCAATCCAAATCCTATATAAAGATTTTATCATAGTCGTGCCTTCTTCTTCTTCCACCATGGCTAGAGTCCTCGGAAGAGGACCTCCTCCTTCTCCTATCATCTTCCCTAAGCTCAAGTCTTTGGATGTGCTATTGTAGGAAGATCTCACTTTGCCTCCTATCCGCCCTCAATTGGTCAAAAGTTTCTCTCCTACTCACTTCCATCTCACGTAAGATGTTGGCAAGGGTCATTTGTTCACTTTCTTGGGCCATAGGAGTC
>Ga0214543_1008044_pt1 | contig 17570 bp, 10 predicted proteins | sample CNSS2metaG_FD_160094 | JGI IMG/M metagenome (GOLD analysis project Ga0214543, IMG submission 160094) | Root nodule microbial communities from cowpea collected in UCLA plant growth center, Los Angeles, California, USA - CNSS2 | ecosystem: Host-associated > Plants > Roots > Nodule | place: USA... | reverse complement strand
AGATTAAAAATTAAAAAAAAAAAAAAAAAATTCGCAGCCTCCGCGAAGCTTCTTCGCGCACCAACCATGGCAGTTCAGGTTCCACCATTGCCGGCAACCACCGCTTCTCCATCTTCTCTGCAACGCACAGCCACCACAGCACCATGCCCCATCGAACCACCATGAGCAAACCACCATCGAACCATCATTTCCACTGCAACGCCGGCGCGAGCTCCACCTTTGCACATTGAACCAGATTCGCGACCACCATGGCAGCAACGGAGACGTATCATCCATTACAGCACATACATAAGTACAATGGAGATGCTAACTGAAACTATTTCTACCAAAAGTCAAAAACCTAAATCGCAGTCGTGAATGTGCAAGAGAAAGTAGAGAGAGGAAGAGTGTGTTACCTTGTGGATCTGCATGAAGCGAAGAGTTGCAGAGCCACGGAGGAGGGGGAATTCCGTTGAGAAGGAGTTTGGAGTGTAGGTGGTGCTCCCAGAGATGGCATTGTTGACGCGGCTGCTCCACCGCAGTTCCGTTCTTCATCTCGCCGGCAGTGACGAAGATCCAGCACACCTGGGGTTCTCGTAGAGAGAATTGGGGAAGAAGATGAATAGTGATCGGGGTTCGCGATTTGGGGATTTTAACAGGCTCAATGGCCTCGGTCGAAGGGGACCCGAAGCCAAAGGGGGCGGGGCTGATGAAATTTATAAATTAGGGTTTCTGGGCAGGGTTATAGGCTTCGGTTCTATTTCAACCGAGGCCTAAAACTGCCCCATATTGCCTCGGTCAAAGGGGACCCGAAGCCAAAGGTGGCGGTGCTGATGAAATTTATAAATTAAGGTTTCTGGGCAGGGTTATAGGCTTCGGTTCTATTTCAACTGAGGCCTAAAACTGCCCAATATTGCCTCGCTCGAAAAGCAACCGAGGCCAAATGTGTTCTCGCTGGCACCAATTTTAAAATTTTCATTTCTGGGCTGCCTAATAGGCTTCGGTTCATAAGGAACCGAGGCCTAAAGCTGTTTACGGCACCGGTTGTTTGTAGAACCGAAGCAATATAGGTTGCTGAAATTGCAAAATTGCCACCGCCTCCTTATAGGCTTCGGTCCCGCTATAACCGAGGCCTATAAGACGAGGTAAATTATCAAATCTGCACTAGTGTCTTAGCCATATTTTACTAACAAAATCAACTCTTCTTTAGCTTTTAACCTTATTATTCCTAGAGTTTATCTTGCTTTTGTAAATAATTAATTTTTGGTTACACTAATCTAATTTTACCACTAATTCCCATTATTTTGTGTCACAAAGCTTTTGTCTCAAACTACAATCATGAGAAGTAATCAAGAACATAGATTAAAAGAAGTCCAAGAGGCCAAGGTCGGGCCTCAGTGCACAAGGTTGGGCACCATAGAGTCTAGGAAGCCAAGGTCTTGCTATGTACAAGGTTGGGCGCCAGAGAATCAGGAGACCAAGGTCGGGCGCTAGTTTACACCGTCGGGTGCTAGTTTACACCGCCGGGTGCCAGAAAGCCCAGACCATGCAGGAGGTCAGTGTCGGGTGGCAGTTACGTGAATTCGGGGACCACTTATGCTGACTCGGCAAATTTTCCCTTTTTTCTACTTGGTTGCTCGAAGGAAAAACATCTTTGGCAGTTTGGGATGCAATTTCTCACTCTTGGAGAGCTTGGAGGTGTGCTAGGGCTTGTGGGAACTATCCCTTCTTCCTCTTTGTATTTTCATTATCTTCAATCTTTCATTTTGTATGATTGAGCTCTCCATGACAATGGAGAGTTAAACCCATTTTGTTGTGGGTAGATGTAACTACTAAACTCTCTTGTATTTCCACCTTCAGGAACACATAGTGTGGAGGTATCAATTCTTGTAGTATATTCTCTACAAATGGCTAGAAATTCGTTCCTTGATCGTGTTCTGGGTGACCTCTGTTGCGCTGTAGAGTACGAACAGATTCCTCTAATATGTGTCTAGACGCCTCGTTCTCCAATTGCCTTTGGTATTCTCCTACTCTCAGTATGACGTCCTCATTTTGTTGGGTCAAATCGTCGATCATTTCCATTAGTCTCTTGACCGTTGGGGTACTTGATTCTTCTCGCTTCGTCATCTCTTCACCTACTAGTTGAGTTTTCTTTGTTTGTGGCAGAGGAGTAATTTCACTTGCCCTACGTTGGGCGTCAAAATGTTCTAGTCAAACATGGTTAAAATCTGCCCTTCTCCTCATCATTAATCCCCCTTATAATCACCTCTTTTCCAGCCTTTTCCCCTTCTCTTTCCGAAACTGCCTAGTTATGTCCTTTTACTCTTTGTCTCTATGACTCTTCAATGTCACCTATTCTTTACTATCCATAAACAATATTAAATCTTTCTTGAAACCTACTAACCTTAAACAAACAAAATGGTCCATTTCTCTTCAGTGATAAGATCGATCAGTGAACCTTTTTCGTGATCAGATTGGTCATTGGGCCTGTGACAACAATTCTTAATAATCTTTTAGAATAATACTTTATCATCACAATTAAGTATCTTATACCATAATTATTATTATCTTATAATTGATTATTCAGTAATTATTTATTTTGTTCTATGAGATAAAGTCTAATAATAATTATTTACTTTATTGTTTCTAATGCATACTTTATCAGTTACTAAGATCTTGATATTAACATGTCATGTATGATAACTTGAAATAAATAAGGTTACAAAAACCTATATAACAAGAATATACTAATTATAGAAACACTACTACAAAAAAAATTGTTTACGTCTGTAATTCTAGAATTTTTACTTTTGTGGGTAAATTAGACATAATATCGGAAGATATAAATTTATTTATGTTTGTTGTATTTATAAAAGTCATAAATTTACGTTTGTTACAAAAGTAAAAAAAGTAAATTCTATTTATATTGATTAAGTGTAAAAGATGTTTAAATTACATTTCTAATAATTATGGAACACAAATTTAATCAGTAACAAATAATATAGTACTAAAATTAAGTAATATAAACTTTTCAATGATATTAAAATTTTATTTAATTGATAAATAAGTAAAAATAAAATTCGGATCTATTAAATTTACATTTTATGAAAACTTATAAAATATATATATAATTTGCCTGACTTTATATAAATATAAACGGATTTTGTCCATATATGTATATTAATCATATATTTAGTTTTTCATTGGATGAATGAAAGCATAAAATTGGATAATGACTGGAGCATATATTTTTGTTTATGTATTGTCATTCTTATATGTTTATCTACGTATTGACACTGTTATTTAGATAGCTTTTATTTTTGTCTAAATAGTATATTGTTTTTCTAAGGTATTAATATAAAGAAATATAGATTTTATAAAAGAAATGAATAAGAGTAAGAATGGATAGTGTGCATATATAAAGTAATTTTGAATGGTGTGAGAAAGAATGACCTGTTGTTTGGAGCAGTGGATAGTGAGGCGTGGCAATTGCTTCAGTGTCAATGTGGTGAGAGGAGGAAACGCAGAGTGTTGTGTTGTTCCTTCTCCAACTTTTTCATCCTTCCCAAATATCTCTCTCAATTCCTTACAATATGCTACCTCAAGCACTTGAAGTGTGGTGAGATCCCTGGTGGCCAAGGATGCTGGAAACAAACTTTTAAGACGCTCACAATAATAAACTTCCATTTCCTCTAGCGCTTGAAGGCCCATAATTCCCTCCGGATCCTTCTCCCATACATGCTCCAGTTTTGGTAGCCAATATAAAGACAACTTTTTCAGACGGATTGGAGAAGCTTTTGTTATCATCATCCTGTTCTCATCATTCATATTAAATATCACCTCTGCATTACTGCAACTCCATACTTGTAACACTTCCAAATTGTGAAAGCAAGAAAGCAAATGAGATGGAATTACATGCACCACAGTATGACATTCCCGTAGTGTCAAGCTTTTCAAATATCCAAAGCTGTTTTGGTGCACCCAACCACTGGCTTGCCATAGTTGCTCCATAATAAATTCATCAAGCTCTAGATCCTCAGTATATGCTAAACTGAGCTGTAAATCAGACAAATTATTAAATTACTTCTCTACCTTTCAAATATAACCATACCTTTTTATCCCCACAAACTTAAACAAAAATCAAATTTACATATTTCAACTTAAAAACTTTTATACTATACCCCTCACTTTAATAATTTGTTTTAAAATTATAACTTTAAAATAACTTAAAATGATATGTTTTCATTAATAATATATTTTTTAGTACTAATAACAGTAGAAATGGTGTATAAATTAAAATTATCAAATTACTATGTAAATATTTTGTTGATATTAATTAAATTTAATATACTCATTAGTCTAACATAACTATTAATATAAAATAAAATAGACAGTAATACTATTTTATTTATATATTTAGACAAGTATATATATAATGTAATAGGATAATTTATTAAAATAGTTATACATCCAAAAATAAGTTTATTAATTTAAAAGTACTCATAGTGATAACAATGAATATATATATATATATATATATATATATATATATATATATATATATATATAAAAGTAAAGTTATTAAAATTATTTTTAAAAACTTTTAATTATTTCAAATTTAAATTTATTAACTTATTACCGTCAGGTTTGTGTAACTTACTTTATTTTCGAAACATTAATTTTTAATATATATTAATAGAAAGCTCTTAAACTATTACACAGTGAAAAGTTTCTAACTGTGTTGTGTGAAAATCGCTTAGTATCAATTTTTAATTGAAAGAAAATATGAAGACGTTGGCCAGTGCGTATTTTTGTTTACAAGGAAATCATAACATTGCATGCTTTTTCAGGCAATTTATATTGAATTGAATGCTTTAAAAATAGATGAACCACGTCTAATTTATTAAATAGATAAAAGGACTTTAAATCTTTGAAAAACTCAACATACTTACCATTTAAAGCTTTTATGCTAAAAACAAGGATTTGCAATTTCCGATTTCCGATTGTGGTTTGGACAGAAGATGTTAATAAAATCAGAAGAAATAGTATTAAATATAAATAAGTTAATAATTACCTTATCATTGAAAATTTTATGTATGGTGGCATTCAGGTTACCTTCCCAGTGCCATTTGGCTTTTTCATCTCCTTCCACACCAAATACATCTTTTAACTTTGGTGCTATTGGCTCTCTCACACTGAATTTCTCCATCTTCAAGCATTCTCTTATAATCAATATTTCCAATGATGGGAATTCAAATTCACATTCCTTGTAACTGCAAAAACTAGTCATGCTCCTCAGCCCCACAAGTTCTATGGTAATCAATTTGCTGAATTCAATTTTCATCACTATGCCTTCTTCACTCCCCTCATTGCTTACTATTTCCTCTACTTCACCACAATTGATTACCTTCATAGTCTTGAGTTGAACCATACTTTTGACGGTGGAGGATGCCATTAAATTTCTTAATCCCTCACAATTCTTCAGTTTCAAACATGTCAAGTATGTAAACGATAAAGAGGGAAATTCATCGCACTGTTCTAAGCTTAAAAGCTCTAGCCTTCGTAGAATTGGAAATCCTAGATCCTTTATCGTTGCATTCAACAAAATTAATTCCTTCAGCTCTAATGCGATTACCAATCTTTCTTGTTGCGCTAAATTTGGTCTTGGTTCAAACCCTTCAGAGAAAGACAATTTTAGCTTTTCTAGATTTGGCATTCTGTATGGAAACTGGTTAAGAAAATCAACACCTTCTACTGAAATCAAACTAAGTTCTTTTAGATAGTGCATCGGGTACTTGGGTAACAAGTTTTGTGCTTCCATGAAGTCAATTTCCATGTACTCCAACTTGGACAATACCTAGAGAACAAAACAAATAAAAGTAAATTCTATGAACAATTAATGAAGTAAAATGCATCTAGCACCCCTTTCAAATTTGTTTGATTTTAGGAATTTTGTTTGGTTTTTGTAGTTTTCATTAAATGGTATTTGTTTTGAAACAGCATCGTCTATGATTTTTCTTTTTGTTTGTCTTTTTGTTCTTGACCTGAATGCCTTCAAGGCATATTAACTACTGTAAGAAGAAAATGACAGCACGATGTATGCATTAATGCAAATGACTCAACCACTACTCTCTCACACACTCAACAAAAACATACATCGGACTTTGTTAGATTAAAAATTGTAACACACATTTTAAATTATTGGAAAGATGTAGAAATTGAAAATTTTGAAAGACATTTTGACACGAAAGTTAAAACATAAAGAGTTTGACTAAAATAAATTATAGAAAAATAATTTTAAAAGACCTGGATCATGACTTAAAATAGAAACATGATCCTTTTAAAATTTTCATTTAATAATATTTATTTCATGGAGGTGGTAATGCATGATTTTAAAAGAAAAATGTGAGTTTAGAGAAATCCCAAAAAGCTTCAGGATCCTATATCTGGAAAATAAAATAGTATTAGTTAAACCACGTTTTTAATGTTAGGTTTCTTTTAAGAAATGTTAGTTACCTAAAACAATGTTTTTTATAACCTTTTAGAATTTAAACTTATACTAATTATAAACTAATAGTGGAGAATCAAATATATATATATATATATATATATATATATATATATATATATATATATATATACCGTTAATCTTAAGAAAACAAGACAGGTCCGAAATTCAAGACTATCATGTTTTAACAAAGTACAAACTTTTTATTACACCCCAAAAAAGAAAATTTTAATAAAAATAATATTAATAATATATTATTGTGAATAAAATTCACTGTAAAAATAAAATAGCATTCCTTTATTTATTTTTAAAATTAAATAATCTTAAAAGTTTCAATTTTTATTTAATGTATCTTTTATTTTTCCTCATCCAAAAAATATTTATTTTTATTTTAGTTCTCATATTCTTTTATTTTTTTTATTTACTTCTCTTTATATTTTGTATTCTTTACTAAATATATAAAGAAAAAAAAAATTGACTACACATTTTCTTCTTGTGAACTTTGAGAAAGGTGGGACATTGCTTACCTTTTGAGCTGAGAAAACAAAACTTTCTTCTTCCTCTGATGTTTTACTGATTTCTTTGGAGAATGTTTTAAGCTTCAAACACCGGTTGACACTCAACTCCTTCAATTTTGGACACTTTATCGGATATCTCCCCTTGTAGAAATATTTGATGTTTGGTATATCATATAATCTCACATAGGTTAGTTCAGGAAACTCTAATGGATCATCGATAGCTTCTGATGCATCTTGACATGCAATAATTTCCACCATTTCCTCACAATACAATATCGACATGCGTTCAAGATTTGAAACATCTTTTGCCACGGAAGCTGGAAACAAATTCCTAAGTTCACCACAACTATCTACTTCTATAATCCGAAGTTTTCTAAAGTTAAGAATTCCATTTGGATTTGTGTTCCACAATTCCTTCAATTTTGGGAGGTCTTCAAGAAGAATAACCTGCAAATTTGTGCTTATCCCTCCAGATGCATCTTTTTCTTGAGAATCTTTGATTTCAAAAATCGTTTCCACTGACTGGCATTTAGAAACTCTCAAGTTGTCCAAACTTTCAAACCATCCTTCCATGTTACTTGGAAAAATCTTGTCTAGTTTATTGCACTCTTCAATGTTCACCGAAATGAGACTAGAAAAAGAATCAAAGTTCACTTTAGTATGCCATATATCTCTTAATCTCTTCATTTTGGTAATGTGGATTTCCTCCAACTTAGGGAAGACGCAGACCTACATTTTTTATCAAAACATACAGTAATTACATTTAGAAGTTAAACAAAAACCACAAAGTGTAGAATGTGGTTAAGAACCGTAAACATAATATTAACTCAACTAAAAATAATATGTACTTATTTACATCGATACACACCTTATCTGCATTATTTTCTTTTGTCTCGAAGATCTTCTCCATAATTGGGCACTCATTTATGATAAGACTTTTCAGCTTCTGTAAACTACTAGCCACAGTCAACGAACATAAGTATGTCAATTTATCACAATCTTTCACAACTAATTTTATCAAGTTTTGAAAGCAGAAACTTGACGAGACTTGATCACTCCATATCTTATGGATGTTGACTGAGCATAAATTCAAGTTCTCTAAGTTTGGAATTTCAACCTGCAAACACATACACAGTTAATATTTTACAACAGTTGAACAAATTATTTAACTTATAGGAAAAAATTGTAATATCATACTAGTTCACCAAAAAGAGGAGGTGCCTTGTCACTTTTCTGATCTTCTTCACTATCACTATTTTCAGATTGAGGCTTTGTCGGATGTGGCCAGCAAGACTCCTCCACTTCGGTATAAAAACATGTAAATGATGGTAACGATTGGAATGACAAAGTCTGCAACTTTAGAAACTTAACGTTATCATAATTCATTGGTATTTGAATGATTCCCTTTAAAGTTTCACATTCAGAAACCTCGATTGTTTCTAGACTAGCACAAAATTTATCCAAGTAAGAATTATATTTACAAATCTCACATGATTCTTCACTATTAGCAAATTCCACCATGTAAACGGAGTAGAGAGTCACCAATCGATCACACATATTCACCTTGATGGACTTTAATTTGGAGAATGAAGCAACTGTAAGTGGACCATAAGATATCATCTTCAAGCTCTTCAGATTGTAAAGGCATAGAGATTCCAAATGGGTAAAAACATTTACACAATTGGACAATTCCATTGAATTGACATATTTGATGGCTTTGCTATCTGTGATGGATAAGTGTTTCAGATCTGGAAACCCATCTATATTCAACTCATTAACAACTTTAACAACATCATCTACCTTTCCCAATAACAAACTTTGTACTGTTTTAAACAACAATTTTATGTCTTCTTCGGAGTGAATGCTAGTGTCATGACTCAGTTGCAATGCCAAAACTCTGTACGTTTCGTACTTATCAATCATCTTAAAGCCTATAACAGAAAACATTTCCAAGTCTCCAACCACAATTTTGTAGTTTTTTAACTTGTCAAAGAACAAGTGATTGGGCAAAACTGAAAAACATGGGATGCTTAAGTCCAAAACTTTTAACTGATGCAAATTCTTTAGCTCAGAAAGAAACGAATTTTGACCATGGTTTGGCTCTCCTTCCACCAACATTTTGATCAAGCTCTTTCTAATGTACAACTCTTCTAAATTTTTCAAACCTGATAGAATATTAGGTGGAATATTAGTCTCCAGTATGGAACAATCGTTGATGTCTAGGAGTTGTAACTTATCCAAGCACCCCAACTCAGTTGGCAAATTTTTAAGTTGGGATCCAAAGAAGCTAAGAATTCTTAACTTTTTTAGCTCTCCTATAGGTAAAGTGTCCTCTAAGGTGCACCGCTCCAAACAAAGCATCCTGAGCTTTAATAGGTATTTGATCGAAGGTGGTAATCTTTGTAGATGAAAACCAGTCAATATTAAAACTTTGAGATTTTTCATTCCTTCAAAAAACTTCTCAGGGATTGTCAAAGATGGATTATTAGTGTCTATTTGAAAAAAAATAAGTTTTGAACAATTGACTAGAGGAAGCTCGTCAATGATATCACAATTGCATAAAGAAATAGAAGTGCATCTGTTGAGTTCAGGCCAGTCATCTAGTTTTCCATTTCTTAGAGTAAAAACATTCTTCTCCTTGTTTGCTATAGACAAAGCAGCATCTCGAACTATGTCATGCATATTGAAATGAATATCAGAATTTCCATCCAATAGTAAGCCCGAGTCTTTTAGCTTTTGGATTGTTATCTTAATTTTGTCTCGAGCTTCCCAAAGTGAGGAGACGCCTTCAAGTATACCCAAACCAAAACAACACTTCACTAAGTCCATAATTAATGGTTGATGGCCCAGTTGAGCACAAAGTAAGAAAATGGATTTGATCTCTTCATTTTCTAGATGGTCATAACTCATCTTCACTGAAATGTCCATATATGTCTGCACTCCCACCAATTCCTGCTTCTTAAGTTTTCCAAGTGCTGCTTCCCATACTAACTCGCTCTTACCTCTTAATGCCTTTGCCACTGTAACTATTGCCATCGGTAACCCTGCACAATACTTCACAATTTCTTGTCTAGAGTCTGGCATTACATTATGTATTCCAGCCAACTCCTGAAAAAGCTTCAAAGCATCCTTGTCATCTAATTGCTCTACACAAAAAGTTGGTTTTACGTCCATTTCGACATCCAATACTCTTTTTTCACGTGAAGTTAGCAAAATTTTGCACCCCTTATGACCACCAATGATTTTTTCTCTTTTCAACACTTTATGATTAGGATCCTTGTTGTTATTGTCTTTTGTCGAGAATTTATCATCCCTGATATCACTACTTAAATCATCATTGTCATCATTAACATCAATGGGAATCCCTAACTTGTTCAAATCTAATTTATGCCAAAGGTCATCCAAGATTAAAAGGGTGTTCCCTTTTTCTTTCTTTAACCTTCTTCGTAGACAATCAGCTCTCACATTTTCACCTTCACCTTCCAATCTCAATCCTAACACGTAAGCAATTTCTTCCTGGATTTTTTGTAGATCGGGATTGATTGTGATTTCTACTTTAATCACCACATTAAACAACTTCTTGTCTCTAGCTATCCTTGCAATTTCTTTGATTAAAGCACTTTTACCCACACCACCTCGCCCATACAATCCGACCATTCTCACGTTGGAATCTTCAAGTTGTCTCATTACTTTTTCCATTGTGGATTTTGTTGAATCAAATTCTATAAAGTCAGAATTAGACAATGTGGCCTCATTAGATGTTACGTTTTGCCTATAGGAAATTTCATCAATCTTAGGGGACTTATCAATTAGATTTTTAACATCCACTTCCATCTTCGTTGCTTGTCTTCCTAATCTGTGTCTATTCCAGAAGTATGGAATAACATAACAATTGATCGATCGGGCTCTTTTATGGCCATCATCGTTCTCAAACTTCTCCACCTCAGTCTCAATTTCACTCACTTTTCGATTCCATTCGGTAACCTTACCTTCAATGTTATTTAGATTTTTGACAGCCTCATCACATTGATGATCTATCTTATCTTTTTCATATCCAAGATCCTTAACGCTATCCTTCAGTTCAAGAACACTTTGCTTATAACGGACAATGTAAGTCACGTGTCGCACACTGTGTCTCCATACAAAACTAATCACTCCTTCTACAACTTTGCCAAAGGGCCCCGACCAATCCATCCCTGGAGCCTGGTTATTACCTTCTACAAGGTGGAACTACATCTCTTTACCAACAAAATGTAAGAGAAAACATACTAATCAGTAACTAAATAAATAAATAAAAAATGGTAATATTAAATGAGTAATGAAATCATAGGTATATGTGCTAAGGTCAAGTCAATCAACATTGTGTTAAAATTTATGAGATCATTTATATCTATATTCGATTATTTTAATTACACTAACTTGTCAGATTTATGTCTTAATTTGAATCTAATCTAATCTTCATTTGTTTATTTAGAAGTTTATTTAGAAGGTCCCCCCTCCAGGCACTAGTACATTCTAGTCAAATACTTTGGTTATAAAACATGCAGCTAAAACACCTCCATCAACACCACCAGATTGTGAGGTTGGCTTCAAAATTATTGTCTCTAAATTACTTTCATATATCAAATTAGCAATTGCTGCAATTTCTTTGCTCTCATTCTTTGATTAATTAAAAAGTGTGACTATAGTTTCCACGTATATTGGTACATTTTTTGTTAAATGATCAACTATGTATGTTTTAAGCACTTCAGATTAATGTTTTTGCAGATCTTTTGGTGTTAACCAGAATGAGATATTTCAGTTTTTCAGGGTCCAGATTCAATTGGCTTTATGGTGATTATATATGCTTGTTTATGGCTTTATGGTGATTATATAAAAGATCTATGTTTATTCTTGATGCTTCACTGACACTTTCAAGGCATATTGTTGAAACTACCAAATGCTTCAGCATAACCGTTGGTAAATGAATTTTAATTTGGTAGGTTCTTCCGGATATGTCCAAGGTAGGGGTGCATGTTTTGAGACTTAGGATATGACTTAAAGTTTAGAGTTATGATTTTGGAATGATCTTTTTAGCAATTGGTAGTTTTGTATTGGCTTTTTACCCCTTTCTGTGATTTTATGATTTCCCCCAATATGTTTCTTCTTTTCTTTTCTTAGGATCTCAATTTTGGACTTTATTGTTCTTTACCTTTTTTGGCAGCAGCTATAGTTGCTCCATTATGGACCACCAGGCACGAGGAATTAGTCTTATTCACATCGTGAATTAAAATGATGATTTTACACTAAATTTTTCCATTATATGATGTTTTATATATAGAGTACTGAAAATGAGAATTTCTAATTATAAGTGGTGGACAAAATTAATGTCACATTTTGTTTGCCTGGGCATTTTTTAGGCCTAACTTTAGCACTAATTTGATCTGCTCTAATTGTTGTTGTAGGTTACAGACCAGAATTTGAACAATTGGCACAACACACCGGCTATTATTGCAGGATGTACTTAAAATTGACTTAAGACTACAATATTTTTATGTATATTTTGGAAAATGAATAAAGTTCTCATTTGCTGTTTTTAATTTAATGTAAATTTGAGACATTTAAAGTTCTCACACAATTTATTTTAAATAATCATTTATTATATGATATAATTAGACTTTTAATATTATGAATATGGTAAAATTATTAATACTATTATTACCATATCATAAAATAATTTTAAATAAAATATGTAATTAGATTATTGATTATAAAATTAATAAAAATAAATAAAAATAATTGACTTTGTATAGTGAAGTGTGTTCATTTCATTAAACGGATCCATTAAAACAGTGCAAGCAACTGGGAAGGGTGTTATATGGATCTCATACCTTTAGTGTGCCACAAACTGAGAATGAGGAAAGCTGTTCTTAGTCTTCACCAGAGCAAGTACTCCATTTCTTACTTGTTGGAAGCTGCTGCAGTGTTAAACTTTATTATTGCAGGAAACTTATTTCGTTCAACAAAATTTCTTACAATCTCAAGTAAGAATAGACATGGCATGGATATAAGGTATAGAGAAAGGAACAAAATATATACCTGTCTTATTGGAATTGGATGATCCAGAATTTTACTTGTCACTAAACTAGTTTTGTAGTCTACCTGAAGAAAACCGAACAAGGAAATGGAAAAGCCTAGAAAGAAAAAATCTTCACTTCTCTATGAAGGTTGTACCCAAATAGATATTTTACTATGCTTCACTTTGTAAACAACTTCACCTTTCACTATGCTTTATATGTGGCTTCCAAACTATTTTGAATTGGACCTTAAGCTTAGCCTGTAAGACATGGGTTCCTCTACAATGATGTCCTATCTCAACATGTTCCTGTTGTTGTTCTCGACTACTTGACGTTGTTCCAGAAGTTGAGATTCCAGGGTAGAAGCTGAAACTTGTTATTCCAGGGAATAAGCTTAAAACCATTACCTGAAAATAAACATGACAACTAAATTCAAAATAAAAATTTAACCATACTTTTCAAAAATATTTTACATACAAAATCGACTTATATTAACGTACTTAACATAACCTCAAGAAGCAAAGCGATTATAAGCAATTACACTGAACAATAATGACATAAAAAATTTGTCATATTTATTTCTTGCAACAAATAGAACTAAAACGTTAAAGTACATTACCAAAATATAAAAATACACATAAAAGGTATTAATTAAATATAAACTTCAATGTCTAACCTTTTCATGATCCTGTATCACAATAATCATACATATAGAAGCACAAAAACTTTTCACTCTGCATTTAAAACTATAAAACCCATTAGATATTAACTTAAAACAGAAATACAAAAATATATTCAAAGTAATGACATATGGAATGACAACAAAATCAACATCAACTTAAAACATTGCAAACACATGATAGATCAAAATTTAAGAAATGAAACAGTGAAATAATGTCTCTTCAAAGTAACAAAATAACAAAGTAAAGCCTAACGATGTGTTTGGATTAGGCAATTTAAGAGAATAATTCAATTATTTGAAGAATATGATTTTCTTTGAAATAAAATGACTTGTTTGGATGAGAATTTAAAACAATAATTCATTTATTTGGCCAAATTCGGCAGAATCAACCTCAAACTAAATTTTGCCAAATTAGACTGAGCTTATGCCGGCAAAAATTTGGTCAAATTCAATCTAGTCAGTTCGATCGAAATTTGGCTGAATTTAAATATTTTAAGCTGACTATTATATTTTTTAAATTTAATTTCAAAACTAAAATAAGTATTGTTAAATGAAATTTTATTTTGTAAGAGAAATTCAATTATTTTATCCAAACAAGAAATTGAAATGTAAGGTATTCAAATTACTCTATCCAGACAAATTATTTATAAAATGAAAGGAATTCAATTGCAAGAATTTCAAATACAATGCATTTCAATTTTTTAGAATTATTGAAATGCTTCCTCCAAACACAAGATAAATGTCAAACTTTTAACCAATATATTTAAACAATTTCTTTAGACACTTGGTATCCGTAAAAGACATGTACAATACAAAAGTTGCCTTTATATATGTTGAAGAAAAACCCAAGACTGAAATGTAAATAAAAAATTTGGATAACTGAAAACAAAATCCAAACCTCTTAAAACCTTCACATATCATAGAAAACAATGTATTTGTCTATGTTGAAGGAAGACCCAAGACTGAATTGTAAACATAAAACTTGTTGTATCGTCTAGGGAATAGTCGACCTATGATCATTTTAATTCCGATTCGATAAAGATTTGTCATGGGTTGAGGTGACCTCCCTGGATTTGGGCCAACCTTGAGGAAGGATATGGACCAATCTTGGACCGACCTTGAAGAAGGATATGGACTGATCTTGGACCGACCTTGAGGAAGGATATGGACCGACCTTGAACCAACCTCAATGAAAGATATGGACCGACCTTGATGAAGGATATGAACCGATCTTGAACCGACCTTGAGGAAGGATATGGAACGACATCGTTTCGATCATTTATTCTGGAGATCTTTAAGTGTGTAAATCGTTAATTTTTTTACCCATTAACTAGTCATGCTGTTAGTTGCAACACACTACAAGAAAATGCTTCATTAGTAACCAATTTTAGTGACCAAAAGTTGTTAGTTACTATAATTACTAATTTAGATACAAGTTTACAAAATAAAAAAATCTTTGGTTACTAAAATAGTTACTATTATGAATAAAAAATTATAATTGGTCACTAAATTGGTTTTTAAAACTAGCTACCATAGTTTTGGCTACCAAAGAAAACTGGTCACTAAAACTTAGCAACCTAAGTTTTGGCTACCAAAATAACTTAGATACTAAATTGCTCTCTAAGTAATTAGTGACAAATTTAGTGACCAATTATAATTTTTTATTTATATTAGTGACTATTTTATTAACCAATAAATTTTAATTTTATAAATTGGTATCTAAATTGGTCACTATAGTGACTAACAACTTTTGGTCACTAAAATTAGTTACTAATAAATTATTTTTTTGTAATGATAGCAATCCACCCACCCCGAGTTTAAAGGGAGGTGGGCACTCAGGATGTGAACGACATTTAGGACGAACTTTTTCTAGGCTAATAAACCACTTAGTTAATGAAAGTCACAATTTATTTTCTACTCCCCAATTGACAAGCTGGTTTAGTTACGGGAAGCTCTCTCAATAGATGAGCTGGTTTAGCTGCTGGAACACTTGCATAATGGATAAACTAACACCAAAACTTGTAGAACTATAACATAGAAAAGGCTTTGAAGAACTTAACAAAAAAAAGGTTTTTCTGCGTTTTGTGCATGGTGTCTAAGGTGTTGTTCCATCAACATCAATCCCTATTACATTATTTTCTTAATTATATAGTTGATATAATTGATGTTATGACAAAAATTGATCGATCAAATGTCTGTTTGGTTGCTCACTCATCCCTCATTTGGCCCCTGAAAGGTGCTTAACGAAGAGTGATCTAGGACTGGTCCACGAGTTGTTGACCAAATTAACACTTTTACTCATGGGTTAGGGTTGGTCCATGAGTCATTGGCCAGCGTGACACTTCTACTCATGTAATGGTTTTCAAATATTCACATCAATCCCTGTTACTTTATTCTCTTAATTATATAGTTGATATAATTGATGTTGTAACAAAAATTGATTGATCAAATGTCCGTTTGATTGCTCACTCATCCCTCATTTGGACCCTTGAAAGGCGCTTAATTAAGAATGAGCTAGGACTAATCCACGTTATTAACCAAATTGACATTTCTAATCGTGGATTAGGGTTGGTCCATGGATCATTGACAGCGACACTTCTACTCATGTGATGCTTTTCAAATATTCACCTTAGTTTGAGCTAAAAACAAATCATAACAGTTACTTTTTCTTTTTAAAGTTTGGTCGTTAATAATACAACATTTGATTAAAAAGGAAGGAAGAATAAATATAGATTATTTATCATATAAAAGAATATCTTTTTTGTAAATGTTCGAGTACTATATAAAGTGTATTAACTAATTATATATATATATATATATATATATATATATATATATATATATATATATATATATTAATTTATGCTGTTTGAAGGTATTACGTTGCACTCATGACTTTCATTTATTCTTGATACCAAATTCAAAATATGTATTAGTCACACACCATTGAGTGTTTGTGGTATTTTATATTTAGTGTCAATGGTATAGGTTTTGTTTCTAGCGATGTTGTCAGGGATGATAGATTAAATTCACTCCTATGTATATTATCCGAATTCGTCTTTGTTTTAACAGAAAATCCCTGCATTGATTAGGTATGGAGAGTTCTTAACTTTCTCAATTTTTTATGGGATGGATATAAGGATGAATATATCCATTTTGTCCTCATATCCGTCATAATACTTGCCCCTGTCATATCCCGTTCTAGTTTAAATTATTAAAATATTCATAATCTATTAAGTAATCTTATATATATATATATATATAGATATATATGTATATACATGTATATATATATATAGATATACATGTATATATATATAGATATATATACATATATATATATATATATGTCAGCAAGGTCTTCACTAAAAAATTTGAAGGAGTCAAAATAATATCCATAAAATTTAAATATTTAATTATTGTTATTAATTTAACAAAACTATATATAGTTGAGTATAGAATTCTCCTTAAAAAAATGAATGCTTTTAAGTTGTATTTGATATATAATCCATTTTAAATAAGTTTTTCTAATTTCATCTATTTCACTTCTTACTCATTAGATACTCTCATATTTGAGAATGTTTCGTGGTTAATAGTTAAGTTTCAAAAGACTATTATGAAATCTCCACTAAAATTCTTCAAATCTTAAGAAATGATTCTTCTAATCCAACCATTAGATCTTAGTATCATGGTTGAAAATATGTACTCTGTTATTATTAATTTTCATATCAATATTATATATATATATATATATATATATATATATATATATTTTATTTTTTTTTTTATATAATATATTTTTAAAAAAATTTAAAAATTTTTATATC
>Ga0214543_1008043_pt1 | contig 17571 bp, 12 predicted proteins | sample CNSS2metaG_FD_160094 | JGI IMG/M metagenome (GOLD analysis project Ga0214543, IMG submission 160094) | Root nodule microbial communities from cowpea collected in UCLA plant growth center, Los Angeles, California, USA - CNSS2 | ecosystem: Host-associated > Plants > Roots > Nodule | place: USA... | reverse complement strand
ATTGAGCTCTCCTCCTTTCTTCCTCAGTCCATTGAGTCCATGGCTTATTAACCTGCACATCATCAACAATATGCTTAGGAGTATATGGTCCATTTATGATTGCATCCCATATCCCTTGATCTATTGATTCAATAAAGATTTTCATCCTAATTTTCCAAAATTGGTAATTAATGCCACTAAACATAGGGGGTCTATGAATTGAGGCACCTTCACCAAAGGGTAACTTGTTTTCAGCCATTTCAAGTAGTTCAAAACAGATTTAGGACCTTACTTGATCAAATTTCAAGTACCTTGCTCTGATACCAATTGTTAGTTTTGAAATGGTTGAAAAGCCAAGAAGGGGGGGTTGAATTGGCTAGTTAAAACTTTAGGCTATTTTTGCAAGCTAAAAACCTCCTTTAATTGAATCAAATAGATCACCAAGTTAGGATGCAAACAGTACTGGACTATACACTTTCAGTCGATCAAAAACAGAGTTAACAGATTGATTTTACTAAACAGATTCTGTTCTGGTATAATCAATCGATTGAAACTGAAAAACAGTCGACTGAAATACTGGGAAAAATGCAGAAATGTGAATTTGAATTTTAAACCAGAAACAATGCTCAAGAATGATCAAGATCAGTTCCAAATGATTATACAAACATGCTCAATGCTTCAGATGCTATGAAAACATGCAAGAACATGAAAAAGATGATTAAAGCACAAGTTCTTGAAACTTTAAAATGAAAATGCAAGAGAGAAAGGTTAGAGAAGAGAGGACACCACGAATTTTTATACTGGTTCACTCAAACCTGAGCTACATCCAGTTTGTCAAGGCAACCTGAGCTTGACTTTGCACTATTTCAAAAGTTTTACAAAGAATCCACCCTTACACTTCCAAAATATGCAAAAACACCACAAAAGACTCTTGAATCACACAAGAATCACACCAGCACAGCAAGAACCCTCTTGCAGACCTGGAAAACCACCAGGCACACACACAAAGCTTGAGAAAGATCAAACCTCAGTGGTAGCACAACCCATACTACCACAAACCACTTTCTCCAAGCTTCAAACCAAGCCAAAAGCTCCAAGAATTAATTCAAGATCAATCTTCAACAACTATAACACGTATGATCACGAAGGAGAGAGTTACCACACATTTCCAAAAAAAAAATCGCGCTCTGAAATGATCAACAGGCCTCTCTTTCAAAAATCACAGCTTTTATAGTCAAACTGTTACAAAATTCAACAGGTTGATTTTCAAATCAATCGGTTGATTTCACTTGACTTAAGTGAAATCAGTCGATTAAAAACTAAATCAACTGATTGAATTTGTTGCAGTTTAAGACTCATGCAACCAACCTTTTAACCTGTTGAAAAACCATTCAACAGACTAAAAGATACATTTTAACCTGTTGAAAAACAATTCAACAGATTAAAAGTCACACCTCAGACCAAATACATCTAATTAATGCTACAAGGTCTACAACATGAATTACAAACTTAAAATACACTTTCTAAATTATGTAACAACATGGAGAGCACACGTTCCAGCCTTGATCAACATGAGTATCATCAAATCTCCTTTCTTTCATCAATGTAGGCTTCATTCCAATGGTAATGGCTTCAAGATAGTTCAAAAGAGCTTCATACAATCTTCATCAAATCTTTAAGAAGCAAACCACCTTGGCTTCTCAATTCAACAGATAGTGCTTTAATGCTTGTAATCCCTGACAGAAGTAAATCCTTTGAGGTTTACTGTGATGCCTTTTATCAAGGGTTAGGTAGTGTGCTTATGCAAGAGAAGAAAATGTGATTTATGCTTCAAGGCAATTTAAGGTTCATGAGAAGAATTACCCTACTGTTACGAGATTGGAAAGTGTACCAAATCATACAACGAATAAAGTGGAAAGTCCAAGTATCATTTCCTAAGAGACAACACTTGGCAACTTTTTCAATTTATAACTCAATTAGACAACAAATTTCACAAAAAAAATAAAATAAAACTTTTCTGTATTTTTATATTTTTCTCAAACATATGGTGTTCAACAATATATGCTAATGGATTCATTGGATTGAGTTTCATGATCCAATTCAAAGCAAAAACACCAAACAATATTCTTCTAATTCCTACTCTAACATTCACACCTTATGTAACAAGCCTTAATGTCTTAGCGACAAGTCTAAACTTGAACATTAAAAACCCTAATGTCTTAGAAGTTTTTATTATAAGTTCACATTACTGATCAAAATTTTGATGTTATGAATGAACAATGATGTACTTTATGTCTAGATGCACAATCAATTAGTTGTCTACTCTAGTCTGGGTTTTAATATCGTGTCCAATAATTAGAGACCCACAAATATGAAATCAATAATATTCATGCAATTAAAACAAGAACAAAACACAAGAGTGGTGGAAAAGAATTATATTGAATGCTGAAATTCACAAAGAGTTAAGAATACATTACACCCAACCCCTATGAATAAGGGAGTTAGCTACTTCTTAACATTTTGAATACTAGAATAATGATGAAGATGAATGCCTCCAGCCTTCAAAATGTGCCTATACCTTCTTTCTCTCTCCCCCAAAGGGGATTTTCCCCAAAAAAGGGTTTCTTTTCTGCCTAAATGGTTATTTCTTTCAACTCTACTAGGCTCCTTATTTATAGATTTATCAAATTGGACTGAGCCTGCAACTCTGTACTTAATTTTGTATTGAAATATCTTGAATATATATATATATATATATATATATATATATATATATATATATATATATATATTAATCTTCTAAAGCTTAATATCTTTGAAATATTCTTCAAATATTTTGTCTGGTAATTGAAGTAAGCATCTTGGTGGATATTTTGTTGATATTCTTTTAAGATTCAGTACTTCACTGATTATGTTGATAATCTTACTAAATCTTTGAGATTTTCACTTATCTACAAAACATAAACCAAATATTTATCTTTTCTAAATTTATTAAATAAAACTTGAAATATCTGGAAAGATAATAATAAAATAACAATAAAATATAAAAATAAACAAAAATAAAACATGATAATGCCAATTATCACATGAAAGGTTTAGAGATATGAGTTTGTAAATGGAGTTTGGAGTTTATTTCATTAGATGTGTAGTAGTTTAAATATATTTAGTGATTTCATGTTTGATTAAAGCAAAACAGATGGAAGTCTGTAGAAGATAGTGAGTTTGTTAGGTACAAGACGGGCTAAGGAGTTTATGATGGGATCTGATGGGATTTTACGGTATAGAGGCAGAGTTTGTGTACCAGATGATGTTGGGTTGAAGAAGATAGTCCTAGAATAAGGGCATAAGAGTCGTTTTAGCATGCATCCTAACCTGACGAAAATGCATCAAGATCTCAAGGAATCATTTTGGTGGTCTGGTATGAAGATGGATGTGGCATAGAACACGGTTAGAGGACGTAGAACACGGTTAACATGGTGGTGCCATGTGGCATGAAATCAAAGGATGGAATTCCTTTGGTATATTTCTGTTGATATATAATTTTCTTATATATATATATATATATATATATAATTGTTTGATATTAGCACACCCTATTTGCTTATGTTTGGCGATGATCGTGTATGCAATACACGGGAGCAGATGATTTTACAGGTGGACCTGGTGAGGCATAGAGCCGGAGCGGGGCTAGTCTAGGAAAAAATTTATCAGAGTTTATGACTTATGTTTTAAATAAATTGTAATATTTTATATTACTAAACTTTGATATTGATCATGGTTTTTTTATATATTTGAGTTATAATAGATATTTTGCGAATATTTATTACGGATATAAAGTTTTAAATTTCTCGCATTTTTGGGAAATGAAGTTTCATTAATTGACTCGTAATTATTATTTTCTTTACTTTATTATTTCAATTTGTAATATCCGGATGGGATGTTACACGTTAGACGAAGCAACTTAGAGAAAAGACCATCAATGTAGTCAAAGTTGTCTTGGGAGTTAGTGGAGAATATGAGGAAGTCATACCCTTATCTATTATTTGGTAAGTCTAATTTTCAAATTGAAAATTTTTGTTGTTAGGGAGAATGAAAGACTATTTAAAATAATGATACTCAATTATTTTAATATTAAAAATGTATAGTATAAATAGAAATTTTATAAACGAGTTTCATTATTTATAAACAAACCATCTTTCTAAAAACCTTTTTCCTAGATCCCTCTCATTTCTCTCCAAATTTCTCATTCCTCTGCTCATCTTTTTGAAAATAGGAGAACGCTAGGGTGATCCTTGTTGCTAGCTCTCCACTTTTGTCCAATCAATTTCTCCAATTCAGTAAGTTGCTTTCCTGCCTTTTTCTAATGGTCAAATATTCTTCCCGTTGTATGTGATTGATTCCAGCTCGCAAGTGATTTCTAAGTCTGGTGGAGCTCTTAGTGTGGAATGGATGAAAGCTCCATGAAGTAGACGTGATCCATGGAAGGGAGTGGAAGCAAGTGTTTAAGGATCTTGCTAAGCATTGGTTTGGACTGAGGTGTTTGAAGGTTTAGCTTAAGAGAAAGCTAAGGGAAAATGGCTAGAGGAGATGATTCAATCCTCTAGCAAAGGAGACTCTCAAATGCAATAGGGTGGAGTACTCTCAACACTATGCTTCTATTGCAAAATTCAAGAGTGTCTACAAATGAGTGAAATTTTGGCTTTTATATGAAGCCATTTAAGCATGAGAAAGGAGAGCCATTAGATGGAGTGGGCCTTGATCTTGGCCCTTAGATTAAGCTTGGAGAAGGAGGCTTGATCTTGGCCATTGGATGATGCTTTGGAAAATGAGGAAGCATTCCTAACCCTTGGAGTCTTTGGATCCATGAGGTGTAGGAAGAAGTGTTGACTTCCACTTAGTCCATCTTGGCTCTTTTGATAGCTCATGGCTAAATCTTCTATTGGGGTCAAGCCCAATTTTATCAATTGAACTACTAATTGTTTGACTTATTATTCTAGAAATCAAAGCCTAGACAATGGGCCAATATTATTGCTATTCTATTGCTCTTTGAGACACCTCTTCAAATCTTCACATCTTCTTTGGCCCATGTGAAGAGTATGAAAAGCCCATGTGAGTTTGGGCCATCTTGAATGAAGCCTAATTGGATCTTTTTGATCGTGCTCCTTGTTATTGGGCCTCTTGATGGGCTTGGGCTTGAAGGTGCATGTGGGCCATGTATTGGGCCTTAAGCATGATTTGGGCCTAGGCGTTGACCCAAGCTATAAGCCTTGTTGGGATCACATCAGAGTCATCTTTGTGAGTCTCTACTGATCAATGGTTTTAACAGTATGTTGTGATCATGTTTGTGTTGTTCCTAGGTTAAGTTTGTGCATCCTGTTAGATTGAAGGAGTTTTGCTACTCTTTTAGCTATCTAAGTTATCTAACAAGTAAGGGAAGCTAATTACACTATGAGTTATAGTGATTTATTCGCTCAACGAGCCATTTTGTCACTGAGCGAGTGGACATTTGTGCACTTTTCTCCTAGCGAGTTGATGATTTCACTGACCGAATACATCAGAATCTAGAAGTCATTTTCTATGCAAAAACTTTGGTGCTTTGTGGTAAATGTGGATTATTGCCTAGGAAATTATTGATATATGAGATGTAATTGATATTGTTTATATGAGGTTGAGTTTAGATTGGTTAATGCTAATTCAAGGAAGATTAGCAGTGACCTATAGTAGTGTTGCATTGTTGTAGGAATTCAGTTGGAAGTTATCCTGACACTCTAATAACTATCCAATTCTCAAGTAGAGAAGGATAGGGAATGTGTTAGGAGGAGCATGAGGTCCTAGTCTAGGGGCTTTACCTTGGCCAAAGGCATTAACGGACTAACTTTGTGTGTGGTAGAGTAAAACCCTTTGTCTATGGCTCTATAGAGCATTAGATTCCACCACAAGTACACAACTTACCAGGGTCCAATATCAATGCATGTATCTGGATAATTGAGTCATACTTTTAGCGCTTTGTATGAAATAGGATGATTGGTCATGTATGATTTAATTGATTGTATTCTTTAATGATTAAATTGTTTTATACATTAGCTTACCTTTTTTTCTATGACTTGTTTGTCTTGTCTTGTTTTCTTTTTGCAATGATCACCTGGTTCGTGTGAACAGATGAATAAGTTTAGCTAAACTAGTTAAAGATGAAGAAGATGCAGCAGTATAGATGGTTTTTAGGACCCTTATGTATATCTTTTTGAAAAACTCCAAATCTTTAGATTGTCATGTATAAACTTGTATTTTAGTTTATCTTTTAGATGATTGTAATATGATAAATACATCTCGTAACACCGTAGGAGGATATTACTTGATAAAGCTAATTTTATATAAAATAAGGAATCCAATAACTTATATGGTTCCCAAGCGCGGGATAAATTTTAAGACTTATACCGCATAAAATAAAAATACTCCTCAAAGGCCTTATTATAATACATATATCAAAAGCTAAAAAAAAGAAAATTACAAAAAGTTTGAAAATAAGTCTTAAAGCAATCCCCATAACTAGTCCTGCTCCATCGCTACGCATCATCGTCCTCACCTAGATTTACGTCTTTTCCCGTGTGACAAGTCACACGATCATCGCCAAACACAAACAGAAAGGGTGAGTTGAAATAAACAATCATACATAAATAATGATAATTACAACTAACCAAAGTAACTTAGCCATTTTATTATTCGTAGATTCCTTGTACCATGTCACCCTAATCTCATAACCTATATGAGAAGAATGCACACCCAACAATGGTCTTAGGGAATTTTGTGCTTCCACGAACCTGCCCGCTCGTTGTCCAACCCTATGAACCTCCCCGCTTGTAGTCCAACTCTACGAACCTCCCCACTCGTAGTCTAACACATGTGAACACCTACTATGAACCTTCCGCTCATAACAGCCTCAAACGTGAGCACGAAACATACGAACTTCCTCACTCTTATCCTCACACAAGAGTACAACCAATACGGACCTCCCCGCACATATTAATCATGTGTTTTCACTTCCATTACGAACCTCCTCGCTCATAATTTATTCAAGCATATCCCAGACCAAACCATCACAACCCTCCATGCAAAATCCTTCACAAAAAGCCTATGCCCTTGCACTATCGCCTGACGCAGCCTAAGCGTCACTAGGCGAAAATATGTTGCACACCGCCTGGCGGTACATACACGCCCTCAAGCGCCAAGTGCTCTAGGGACCTCTCTGTTTGTAGCTCTCGCCTGGCGATACCATCCTCACTATCAGGCATTACACCAGTAAAACGAATTCTACTTGTTTAAGTACTGTACAATGATTTCTAACACACCAAGGCATCACATTCACACATCCAGAATACCAATTACATATTAGTACAGTTCAACATGCCTCAAATTACATCTTCACAGTTCCTAAGTACCAAGCAAACATAATCATTCATGCATTCAGAATTTGGGAATAAGACATCCCTTAAGTGCAAATAAGAATATACATTAAATATGTGAATTTATACCCAACAGTCTCAACATGCATGTAATTATACAAACTATCATAGTACCTACAATACGCCTTCATCCTAATGCACCACACACAAAATCAAGATTTATCAAGTCACATGATCACATATCCATACATAAGTGCACCTTAGTAGCTATTTGATTTTGGTAATAGATCATACATGCAATTGAAATACTCCGAAACATTAACCTTCTAAACTTCTAAGTCATGCAAGAGGTTTAATGATATCAAAAGCACCTGTTCTAATCTTTTCATTTCCATAACTCAAAACCAATTCAAGTTTAAGATTAGTCTATATCCTTAACTCATGCATCGAGCACACCCAAGTATGAAGATGTACATCATGCCATCATGCTATTTTTTTTATGAGCAAGAATAGTCCCCAAACAACCACAATTTGATTTTCCCATATAGCCAACAAAATTAGGTTGTTGTCCACCATCCATCGCCTGGCGGTATACATGTATGACCAAGTAGTGCATCAGATTTCTACAAATTCCAAATACTCTTACACCTGTTCGAAAACACTAAAACCCCCCAAAAACACAATTCAATCACCTAATTGCAATTAAACCACATTCAATCATGTATCCAACATGCATACATATTCAATCAATCCAAACAATCTCAAAATAACCAAATTTGAAATTTGCACACCACATTCCACATTCATTCCCAAGCCCTTTTTGAACCCTCATGTGCATAAAAACCCCAATCATCAAATTACAATCAGAAGTGAATATTTTCAGTCAATTATACAAATAAACAAGCTAGTAAGAGCCCAGGAATTTGTAGAACATCAAAACATATCAACAAAAACATAAGAAAAATGCAATAACGCAATGTTCCAGTTTCCATCGCTTGGCAGCTCTTCATTGTCGTCGGGCGGTTCATCATAGAACCAAGAAAATTAGGTGAAAACAAGATGAGTCGCCTAGCGGGCCTTCATAGCCGCCAGGCGGTTTCTGGGCAAAAGCCCGAAAACTTCGAAAAACAGCGTGAGTGGACAAAAAATCATACACCCAAACAGTAGTACTTCACAAAAATGTATAATTTAAATTAAAAGTAGAACAACTCCCTTTACCTGGATTCCAAGCTCCAATTGCAATCCTAGTGATCTCCTTTGCCCCTAAAAGCCTTTACCTTTTCTTCCAAACCAAAAATTCCTTTCCAGCACTCACTCCTCTCTTTTGGGACACGAATTTTGCTAATCTCTCTTGCTCTCCCTACTACCACACCCAATCGGCTCTTCGTTTCCCCCCTCACTTTCAGCCCAAAATAAATCAATAAAATAAAAAACGAAAATTAGCAAAAATAATGGTTAATGACCATTCAAGTGCCCTTTACTTGGAGTTTACTACACCTCAATTGGCACTCTTTTACCCTTCTGGTTGCTTAGAGAATTTCTAGGGTTCTACGCTTTCCACCACTTAGCAAAATAATAAAACATAAAAAAAAATTAACTACTCATGGCTAGCCAAGGTTCGAACTCACATCTCTCTAATCCATTAAGCATATGCACAACCAACAAACAAATATATGTTTCATGCCAATTCATGCACACATAGGATTATAAATCATGTCCCACCACCAAAACATATGTAGACAATAAAGTAACAATTAAAACATCACACTAATGGCATACACATGCCACTCAAACCCAAGTCCTCTCAATAGTAATCTCCACCACTTGAGCTAGTACTATTTCTTTCCATGACTTGTCAAAGTAATTTCTTAGAGGTTCTTTCAACCAACAATTATTTTTCATTAATTATGTATTCTTTCTTTAAATTTCTCGAGTCTTACATTTCCCCCAACTTAAAAGAATTTTCATCCTCGAAAGTTACACTTACCCTAAAACAAGTGTGGGTAGGATGTCCTCATTAGATCCTTCATTTCCCATGTCACTTCTTGCATACCTTCGTCCCAGAGAACCTTTACTATTCATATTTTCTTCCCTCTCAGTTTCTTGACTTGAGAATCTAGTATCCTTATCAAGCTTGAGAATCTCGTAAACTGAACATCATCTACCTCTAGCACATGAGTGAGACTTGCAATGTATTTTTATAGTTGGGACACGTGAAACACATTATGCAAGTTCACTAGATGCGGTGCCAATGTGATATCATATGCCACCAGACCGATCCTCCTGTTAATTTTATATAGTCGTATGTACTTCGACGTCAACTTTCTGGATTTGATTGCTCTTCTAATGCCAGTAGTTGGGGTAACCCTGAGGAATACATGATCCCCCACCTCAAACTCCAACGACCTTCTCCTTTTATCTCCATATCACTTATGCTTGCTCTACGTCGCACGCATCCGATCCTGAATCAGTTTGACCTTCTATGTTGTCTACTGTAACAGTTTGTAAGATTCGCGGAAGTTAATTAATTAATTAATAAAAGCGGGGAGGTAGCTTATTTATGATATTACATTTTAATGGGGATGACGTGGAAAAGTATTAGCTCAAATGGTTGAGAATACTTTGATTGTGTGAGGGGACTTGGGTTCGAATCCTATGTACGCCAATTGTGTGTGTTTTTGTTATTATTGATTTAATGATATGTTGGGCCACATTTTTGTATGAGATGATGCTTGAATTGTGTGTGTTAGCAAGAAACATAAGTTGGCCTGGTGTTTTAGCTTTGACTTGGCATTGGGAAGGTTATGGGTTCAAACCTTGGTGAGTCAAATTTAACTTTTTTTGCTTAAACTTTAGTTGTGGGCAGAATATGAAAAGGTGGAGAAACCTAGCAGAAAGTGGGCATCTAAAGGGCTGAGAAACAATCAAGTCATAGCCCTTGAAAAGCAATAAAACCCAAATTTAATCATATTCCCGTGTTTTTCATTAACCAAGTAGTAAGACCTATAAAAGGCAAAATTTGATAGGAGAATAGGGTTTTGGAAGTCTATTTTCTGATAGCTTCAAAGGGAGAGCGAAAATTGAGAGTGAAAAGGGAAATTGGGAGTGAATTAGAGAGGAGAAACTGAAGTGGTGATAAGGATAGCCAATTGAGATCAAAGGAACCTCTCGAATTCAAGTTTAAGCAAGGAAATTTCAGGTTAGGGGAGCTGTACCTAATTTGTATGCTTTTGGTTATATTTGTTGCATGTACTGGTTTTTATGTGGTGAATTACGTGTTGAAAATGAGGGAAATTGGGGGTTGTGGGTTTTGGATACTGTTGCATTGGAATTGGCCCTAAATGTATGTATATATTGAGGTTGTGTTCTGTAAATATTATGAGTATGCAAGGTGGAGTGGTTGGGGCATATTTTTGAGTCCAAATGTGCTCATAAGTTTAATGAATTGGTGTTGAATGAATTTGTATGTTTTGATTCGTGTTTTGGAGTCTATGGAGCAGTGTGTGTGCGTGAATCAGTGCCAAAACCTGCAATTCTCGCTCAGGCGAGCCAGGCTCGCCTAGGCGAGACATGTAGGGACTCATAAACCTCTCTCTGCTCGAGCAGTTTGCTCAGGCAAGGTGTTTTGATTTTAGGTGACTGGCCATCTCGCTTAGGCAAGTGCGTCTCGCCTAAGCGAGAACCCGTGTGTGTTTGAGTTTTTTGGATGCACCTCTCGCGCAGGCGAGGTTTTATATTTTGGGCGAAAATGCCTCTCACCTAAGCGAGGATTCAAAGCACGTTCTGATGTTGGCTTAACCTGCAGCCCAAACGAGAGATGTGACTCTTGGGCGAAATGTGATCTCGCCCAGGCGAGGGTAACTCGCCTAAGTGAGTGTTCAAAGCTGTGTTTGTGCGTGGTGCTCGCTCAGGCGAGGTAACCTAGCCTAAGCGAGATGAACTGGAGTGCTTAGGCGAGAACTGGGAGATTAAGCCTAGGTTGGATGGATGTTGGCGTAAGGGCAACCAAATTCTGGTGGTATTGGATTGATGGGAGTTGAATGGTGACGTTTGGTCTATAAAGCTCCTAAGATATCTCAATGGTGGGCTTGCTGGTGTTCCTTGGGTGGTGGACCGGAACGTATCCTTGAGTAGTGGCTCGGGATAGGTGTTAAGCACGTGGCATTCTATGGGTTGTGGCCCAGAATGACTTCCTTTGAGTTGTGGCTCGGGATAGCGGATGAAAACGAGGAACCTTGAGTTGTGGCTCGAGTTGGCGAGTGTGCCGGTGTGAGTGTGCTGGTTGTGGCCAGTACGGATGGATCCAGATGGATTGCCCTCCTTAGTGAGTCACTGACGAGTTTGGTAGTCCTGGGACGTTGTGGACTATGTTCGTATTTGGGAACTCCACCTGGAGTTACGGTGTGTGATCTGTAGCATGGTTTCCGCACGTGCTCTATCGGTTGTGGTCGATAGGTGTGGCAGCAAGGTGCTTTGAGATACTTAATAGGAGATGTAGAAGACTGCTAACATGGTTGTGGCCATGTGAAAGGACTAGAACGAGGTTCCCTGATATATTTTACTATACATGATGGTGGCCATGTGGTGGGAAGGTAACGAGTCTTCCACGAGGTGTATCGATGTACATGGTAGTGGCCATGTGATGGGAATGGAGCAAACGTTGTGGGAAATGAAAGGATATTATATATGGTTGTGGCCATGCGGTATAAAGGAAGAGTTGTGTTATTGATATAATGTTTTATCTTTTATACATGTATATGTGTGTTTGGTACATTTTATGTGTTTCTTCTGTTAGCTCACCCTATCTGCTTGTGTTTGGCGATGATCGTGTATGCGGTACACGTGAGCAGGTGATGATGTGTGGAGCTGGTGAGGCTTAGCTGCGGAGAGGGGATGATCATGGGATTTTATTACTATGTTTTCTTGGTTTTGGATTTTTGAATGATATGTAAACTTTTGAGAGATTCTGGAACATTATTTCACGTTATAAGCTATGAGACAATGTTTATTATACGATGTTAAAAGTTTTAAATTTCCCTAGATTTTTGGGAAATGAGGTATAATTAATTATTGTGTAATTAATTCTTTATTTTATTTTATTAAATTCGTAATATCCTGACGGGATGTTACACAGTTCACGTCAATTAGTAACAGTTCATGTGCAATAGTAACTGACTCCCCATCCTGGTATCAACATAGTGGCATTCTACACCTCTTCCTATACAAGTCCTCATATGGTGTCATCCCAATGTTTGAGTGATAACTATTATTGTATGTGAACTACATCAAAGGGAGTACCTCACTTCAACCACCCAAATGGTCTAACACACACGCCCTTAGTAAGTCTTCCAAAGACTGAATGGTTCTTTTAGACTGACCATCCGTCTGAGGATGATAGGCTAAACTCACCCTCAATTCGGTACCCAATGTTGCTTGCAAGGACTGCCAAAATCTAGAAGTGAATCTCAGATCATGGTCTGATACTATGCTTACTAGAACCCCATGTAATATGACTACCTCCTTGATATACAACTTTGCCAACTTATCTATAGACATCCTTTGATTAATTGGTAAGAAATGGGCATATTTCGTGAGTCTGTCTATAATCACCCACATGGAGTCATGACCCTTAACAAATCTCAACAAGTTGGTCACAAAATCCATGGAAATACTATCCCATGTCCACTAAGGAATGTCTAATGGATGTAGAGTTTCGCCCGATCTATGGTGTTCAATTTTAGCCTTTTGACACACCAAACAGGAAGCTACAAAGTTTGCCACATTTGTTTTCATCCTAGTCCACCAGAAGGATTCCTTGAGATCCTTATACTTCTAGGTCATACCCGGATGTATTCTAAGATGACTTTTACGCCCTTCCTTTAGAATCCACCTCCGCAAATTCCGCTTCCCGGGAATACACATACTATCTCGAAAATGTAGGATGCCATTTGATCCTATCTTGAATTCCTTTCCTTTCTTAATGCTTAACCAGCCAATAATTTTCTACAATTTTGTATTGTTCCCTTACTCCTTTCACATCTCTTCTAAGAAGGCATTGGTGACCTTCAATATATTGCACCTAATATGATTAGAACTCAGTTGCAATCCCAAGTTCATATCACATAGTTTTTCAATTAACTCTAACTCTTTCACCATCAACGATGACATGTGCACCCGTTTCCAACTCAAGCATCCTCTACGATATTAGCCTTACATGAATAGTAAAAGAGCTCGAAGTCGTAATCCTTGAGATATTCCATCCACCTCCTCTATCTCATGTTAATCTATTTATGATTAAATAGATACATCAAACTTTTGTGGTCGTTGAATACTTGAAATTGGGAACCATACAAATAATGTCTCCAAGTCTTAAGAGCAAACACTACAACAACCAACTCCAGATCGTGAGTGGGGTAATTCTTTTCATGAACCTTCAAATGTCGAGAAGCATACGCCACTGGCCTCTTCTCCTGCATCAACACACACCCCAGACCCTGATACGACATATCACAATACATGTAGTATCCTCATTTCCTCAAAACACGCTTCAAACTTCTTTGTCCAAGAGAAGGATTGGTCATTTTGAGTGAGTTGTGTGAAGGGACTCACCATGTTGGAGAACCCCTCTACCTCTTCTTCATTTCCTCAAAACACGCTTCATAGCTTCACATTTCTTTGTCCAAGAGAAGGGTTGGTCATTTCGAGTGAGTTGTGTCAAGGGATTCACCATCTTGGAGAACCCTTCTACAAATCTTCTGTAGTATCTGACCAATCCCAAGAAGCTTCTTACCTCTGTAGGATGTCATCTAAGCTTTCCACCACTTAGCAAAATAATAAAACATAAAAAAAAGAAACAAATTACTTATGGCTAGCCAAGGTTCAAACTCACATCTCTCCATTCCATCAAGCATATGCACTACCAACAAACCAATACAAGGATTATGAATAACATCCCACCACGAAAACATATGTGCAAAATAAAGCAACAACTAAAACATCACACCAATGTCATACACAAGACTCGAACCCAAATCCTCTCAATATAACCAAATAATCTCCACCACTTGAGTTAGTACAATTTCTTTGCAAGACTTGCCAAAGTAATTTATTAGAGGTACTTTCAACTCACAATTATTGGTCATTACTTATTTATTATTTCTTTAAATTTTTTGGGTCTTACACATCTTATAAGATGAAATGTTTTATTTAATGATTTTATACTACTAAATGAGATGTTACATATATATTTTAATTTTTTGTAATATAATTATTGTGAAAAAATTTTAATTTTGTCACTGTTATAAATAATATTCGTCACAGATAAAAACAATTAGACATAAAAATAATAAATAATTTATAAATAGTGATAAATTTGTATTTATAATTAAATTTTTCTCATAATAATTTCATTGTGAATATGTTTTGGTAAACAAATGCCAACATTTCATGTTTTCTTATATTGCATTTCACATTATATCAATAAATATATATCTATAACTATATAAAACGAGGGAGAGGATTTCCTCTTTTGTGTCCATATTTTATTTTTCCAGTTTTATTCTTAATTATTATTTTAAAAATTAATTATTTATAAATAATTTACTTTTAACTATTATTCTAAAAATCTCTTTTATATGTTAAAAATCTCTTTTGTGTATATATTTTATTTTTTCAATTTTACATTTAACAATTATTTTAAAATTAATTGTATATTTTTAAAGTAAATATTATTAATCTTAACTCAAATTTTTATGAAAATTAAAAAACATAAACACACAAGTTACAACAGTTGTGTTTTGCTGGTTTTCATAAAATAAATATAATTTTTAATGATAAAACCTCAAAGTAGATAAGATTATCAAGGAAAACAGTCTTAAAAGGTCCATCATCTATACTTCATCACTTCGTCGCTTTTTCTCAATAAAAAACATATATTGTGTGCATGTGTGAATATATAGATTTTTTACATATATCCAAATTATTTAAGAATATGAGTATTTGAGTCCAATATTGAAATGGTGGTGAGACATAATAGAATTTTTTTTATTTTAATAGCACTTAAAACTATTGGTTACCAGTACAATAAGAACAAAAATATTAGGAACAATTTAATTATCGTCACATAAAGTTAATTGTGACTTATTTATAATTTTTAATGATAAATACGTCTATCACTAGAATTAATTTCTTTGATGTAAAGTTTTTGGCAGGATTGGAATGCTAACAATCTTGTTGGTTGAAAAAAAACATATCATGCACATAAGAAATTTTTTTAAGAACTGACCTAAATAAATGTGTATTAAATTCCAAACTTAAAAAGAATGTGTGCAAGCTGCCATTTACTTCCTTTTGATACAAAGCATTGGACGGATGGATCCATCTTGCTCATTTTCGACTTACTTCTCAATGTTTTTTCCTAAGTGATCCTAATGCTTTCATCTTTCATGCCAAGAAATTGTCATCACTCAGTTTAATGGAGATTGGATTCATTGTTGCTGGGAGGAAGAAGACTCAATGAAGTGTATTATACCTACTCTACTCTACTCAATTAAGAGACTTATACCATGTGTATTGTACCTAGACTACCCTACATAGATGAAAAATTAGTAGTGTGGAAAATACCTTGCTATACCTAGTATATTATATTAATTTTTTTAATCCAAATTTAAAACAAAAAAAACAAAAAAAAATCATGTGCGTACATACGGACTTAAAATTAGTTTACTCAATAACCCTTTTTATTTAAATTAGTTTTTATTTTTAAATTCAATCTTAGAAATACCTTTTGTATAAAATATATATATATATATATATTTAATTATTATTTAGATTTAAAAAATCAAATTTGAAATATTATATATTATATATTTAATATTATATTATATTTTGTTCTAATATAAATAAAATAAAATAACACCTTATTCCGTACACTAAGTCTCTTATATTTGTAAAAACTTTAAATCCCCAACATTTTGCAATACATTTATATTCATATTTAGGAACATGACTATGTAATAGAAAATATGTAATGTCCCATTTAATAGAGAATAAATGAAACATCACATATAATATAATATAAAGAGCAACGCCATGGAGTATAAATATCACACCAGATACCATTAACAAAATAGAATGTAATAGTTTGATAGTTGACCAACATACATAGGCAACAGTGCCTACAAAGAGTACTTGAAGGAATGAGATTCAACCATAGCCTGGCTACACTGTAGAGTTTCCATCACCCTGGTGACCAATAGGGATTTCCACATCTACTCACATCAATAAATTGATGATCATTGCAAAAAGAAAAACCACACCCAAACCACACAAGCAAACATAAAGGGTAAGCTAGAGTATAAATCATTTTAACATGTTAAGGCACGCAAATACTTAAAACATATCATAAACATGCAACAAGATATGCAAACAATCATGTGATAGCAAACAAGCAAGAGTCTAAGACTCAATTATCCGGATACATATAATCGGTTGGATTCAACAGATGCTTGCACTTGTGGTGGCCTCTACTACTCTGCAGAGCCATTGCGAATGGATTTCACCCTACCACGCACAAGGTTAGTCTTCAAAAATCTAAGGCCATTATCCTGCCAAAGACTAGGGTGATGAGTGCGTATTTTTGCCCTCATTTAATGTTTAATTCTGGGTATTTTAATTGAATTTGTGTGCTTAAAGATTGATTTAATTGGGATTTCCTATAATTGGGTTTATTGAGCATCAGATACAAAAACATGTTAAAAATAGCTTTTTAGTTGCATAAATGTTCTTTGGATATTTTGAGGTGTGTTAGTGCAGCTACAGCTAAGTTGAGCTCATGGAGGTGTGGAAATAAATTGCTTAAAGCTTCATGACACCTTAAAGATAAATCTTAGAATAGGAAATTATAAAAATCACAAAAATCCAAACTAAGCATTCTATGAAGACGACAAGAAAAGCTTGAAAAAGTGAAGAAGTTTAGCTAAGCCAAGAAGAGAGCAACAAAAAATTGGACCTTGCGGTTTTCTTTATCTTTATGATAGAAGATAATTTGGGAAAAATATATCTTAGATATTTTATTTGATATTTTTAAATAATTATCTTATTTAATTATATCATAAAATATTAAAAGATAATAACTACCAAATCTTTTTAAATATGACAAGATCTTCTTGAATATTTTTAGTTCCACAACAAA
>Ga0214543_1008042_pt1 | contig 17573 bp, 6 predicted proteins | sample CNSS2metaG_FD_160094 | JGI IMG/M metagenome (GOLD analysis project Ga0214543, IMG submission 160094) | Root nodule microbial communities from cowpea collected in UCLA plant growth center, Los Angeles, California, USA - CNSS2 | ecosystem: Host-associated > Plants > Roots > Nodule | place: USA... | reverse complement strand
AACTCAAGGAACTTACTATTTATTTCTTTGAAATTAAGTGTGTCTTTCTTTATATTCTTAATTGTGTAACCTGGCCTAATTAAGTGTCTATAGACCTAACAAGCAATATCACAGCCGTCTTGGTGACTGGCTCAGACGAGTACAATGTCGTTGTATCGAAAGTCTTCCTGGTAATGGTTCCACGTAAGCGTGTTCCGTTGAGAAGAACGGCGGTATGAGAAAGGGTACTCAAATGCTTCAGGGGAAGTATACCAATGTATTGGAAGAGACCCCTAGTGAAACCCTCTCTACAGACCTAACAAGTGGTATCAGAGCCGTTGATTAGTCTTGGTGACTGGCTCAGACGAGTACAATGTTCTTGTATCGAAAGTCTTCCTAATAAGTGTTTCAGGTAAGCGTGCCCCTTTAAGAAGAACAGCGATACGAGAACGGGTACTCAAATGATTTCGCGGGAGAGGGAGTGTACCAATGTCGAAAGGAACCCCAGTGAAACCCCCTCTATAGACCTAAATAGAAGTATCAGAGCCGTCTTGGTGACTGACTCAAACAACTACAATGTCACTGTATCGAAAGTCTTCCTGTTAATGGTTTCAGGTAAGCATGTTCCGTTGAGAAGAACGACGGTATTAGAAAGGGTACTCGAATGCTTCCGTTGGAGGGGAAGTGTACCATTGTATTGGAAGAGACCTCTAGTGAAACCCTTTCTATTGACCTAACAAGTGGTATCAGAGCCGTTGGATAGTCTTGGTGACCGGTTCAGACGAGTACAATGTCCCTGTATCGAAAGTCTTCCTGGTAAGTGTTCCAGGTAAGCGTGTCCCGTTAAGAAGAACCGTGTCCCGTTAAGAAGAACGACGGTACGAGAACGGGTTGAATGATTCTGCTAGAGGGGGAGTGTACCAATATGGTGGAAAGGACCCCTAGTGAAACCCCTTATATAGAGCTAACAAGTAGTATCAGAGCCGTCTTGGTGACCGACTCAGACGAGTACAATGTCACTGTATCGAAAGTCATCCTGGTAATGGTTCCAGGTAAGCGTGTTTCGTTGAGAAGAACGACGGTACGAGAAAGGGTACTCGAATACTTTCGTTGGAGGTGAAGTGTACCAATGTTGTGGAAGAGACCCCTAGTGAAACCCTCTCTATTGGCCTATCAAGTGGTATTAGAGCAGTTGGTTAGTCTTGGTGACCATCTCGGACGAGTACAATGTCCCTGTATCGAAAGTCTTCCTGGTAAGTGTTCCAGGTAAGCGTGTCCTGTTAAGAAGAATGGCGGTACGAGAACGGGTACTCGAATGATTCCGCTGGAGAAGGAGTGTACCAATATGGTGGATAGGAACCCCAGTGAAACCCAAGTGAAACCCCCTCTATAGACCTAACAAGCAGCATCAGAGCCGTCTTGGTGACCGGCATAAACGGGTACAATGTCGCTGTATCGAAAGTCTTCCTGGTAATGGTTCCAAGTAAGTGTGTTCCATTGAGAAGAACGGCGGTACGAAAAAGGGTACTCGAATTATTCTGTTGGTTGGGGAGTGTACCAATGTGGTTAAAGGGACCCGCAGTGAAACCCCCTTCTATAAACTTAACAATTGGTATCAGAGCCGGTCGTTAGTCCTGGTGAACGGCTCAGAAGAGCAATGTTTTTGTATCGAAAGTCTTCCTGGTAAGTATTCCAGGTAAGCGTGTCCCGTTAAGAAAAACGGCGGTATGAGAGCGGGTACTTAAATGATTCTGCTAGAGGGGGAGTGTACCAATATGGTGGAAAGGACCCCTAGTGAAACCCCTTATATAGACCTAACAAATAGTATCAGAGTTGTCTTGGTGACCGGCTCAGATGAGTACAATGTCGCTGTATCGAAAGTCTTCCTTGTAATGGTTCCAGGTAAGCGTGTTCCGTTGAGAAGAACGGCGGTAGAAGAAAGGGTACTTGAATGCTTCTGTTGGAGGGGAAGTGTACCAATGTTGTGGAGGAGACCCCTAGTGAAACCCTCTCTATAGACCTAACAAGTGGTATCAGAGTCGTTGGTTAGTCTTGGTGATCGGCTTAGACGAGTACAATGTCCCTGTATCGAAAGTCTTCCTGGTAAATGTTCCAGGTAAGCGTGTCCCGTCAAGAAGAACGGTGGTACGAGAACGGGTACTCGAATGATTCCACTGGAGGGGGAGTGTACCAATGTGGTGGAAAGGAACCTCAGTGAAACCCCCTCTATAGACCTAACAAGCAGTATCAGAGCCGTCTTGGTGACTGGCTCAGACGAGTACAATGTCGCTGTATCGAAAGTCTTCATGGTAATGGTTCCAGGTAAGCGTGTTCCGTTGAGAAGAACGGCGGTACGAGAAAGGGTACTCGAATGCTTCCGTTGGAGGGGAAGTGTACCAATGTTGTGGAAGGGACCCCTAGTGAAACCCTCTCTATAGACCTAACAAGTGGTATCAGAACCGATGGTTAGTCTTAGTATCGGCTCTGATGGGTACAATGTACCTGTATTGAAAGTCTTCCTGATAAGGTTTCTAGGTAAGCGTGTCCCGTTAAAAAGAACGACGGTATGAGATTGGGTACTCGACTGCTTTCGTTGGAGGGGGAGCGTACCAATATGGTGGATTCGACTCATGTCTCATTGGTGTTGTATCTCCCTTGTTATTTTTCTCTCTATTATTTAATGTTTTTGAATTTTGGTTGAATTATGAACTTGGGGCTTAACAAATCTTATGTTCTGTATGCAGTTTCTCTAGTACTAAAAATGACAATTACAAGTTTGTTTGGCAGATGGTTGTCCTAAGTAACATCTATATTCTTGCTACTTGAAGTCCGAAATTAAATCTTTATGCTTTATTAGATCTTTTCTTCTTACTCATGCCAAATTTATTGGTGATAAGGTACTTCACTGGTCCGATCTAACAAACTATCTTATTCTTGATTATATTTCTCATTTTAAAAATCTTGTTATTTTGCTCTCTATTATTTAATGTTTTTGAATTTGGGTTGAATTATGAACTTGTTTCTCTGCAACAGTATTTGGATTTTTTATGTAATATCCCTCCGGTGAGCCAATTGTGAGCGATAATGATGGCTCCCTTTGAGTTGTTTTTATTTGCAAAAGAATCACTAGTACCACTACCATTTGAGTTGTTTTTTATGTGCTTTGAGTTTTGGAGTTTTAATTCTGGAAAAACCTGCACATGTACGCCTCGGTTTGTAGCTTATTGAGTGACTTTATGCATCAATAGCTCACAACCTTGAGGAGACAAGAAACAACCAATCTATTTTAGCTTTATTTTTGTTTTTGTTATCCATTGTAGTCTTTAGGTATTTCTTTTAAGTGTTTATCTTGTTTGTTTACCTTAATTCTAGATTGCTAATTCTTTAATATTCTCTTGTGTAAGTCTTGCAATTTCCATTTGAGTTTAGCATTCATTCACTTTATGCCTTTCTTGCTTTAATTCCTTGACCTCTTTTGCTTTGGTTATCAATGATTATCATCTATTGGTGTTGTTTCCTACTTCAAGGTGAACTAATTTTTCTAAAGGTAGCATCTTTGAAGGTATCGACAAGTGGAGGTGCAAGACAGATACACCTTTGAGTGCAAAACCAAAAAAGAAAAGAAAGAAAAGGAGTGGAGTGCAACACTTGAAGACTTTCAATTTTTGAAATTCTTTTGATTGTATTTCTTTGAGTTCTATTTGTTTAAGTTCTTAATTGTGTAATCCGGCCTAATTAAGTGTCTTGGGAGAGCCTTAGGTGTTCTCTCATCTCTTAATTAGAACCTTAAACAAATAGTAAAGCGCTTTAGATGGTGAGTGTGTCTTGTATTAACAAGCCTCACCTTAGGGCCGTTTAGCTTAGCATCTTTAATTGCTTTATTGTTTTGTTCTTGTTTAGTAGCTTAGTAGTGTGTCATCTTAGCCTTTGATTTAGTTTCAATTAAGAAGTCTTGTAAGAACATTGAGTTCCCTTGTCTAGGAAAGACTTGTACATAAGAACTCAAGAAACTTACTATCTACTTCTTTGAAATTAAGTGTCTTAGTTTAAGTTTTTAATTTTGTAACTCGGTCTAATAAGAGTTTTGAGAGAGCCTTAGGTGTTCACTCGTCTCTTAATCAAAAACCTTAAACAAATAGTAAAGTGCTTTAGACGATTAATGTGTCTTGTATTAACAAGTCTCACCTTAGGGCCATTTAGCGTAGCATCTTTAATTGCTTTATTGCTTTGTTCTTGTTTAGTAGCTTACTGTGTGTCATCTTAGTCTTTGATTTAGTTTCAATTAAGAAGTCTTGTGTAAGAACATTGAGTTCCCTTGTCTTTGAAAGACTTGGTACATAAGAACTCAAGAAACTTACTATCTACTTCTTTGAAATTAAGTTTGTCTTTGTTTAAGTTCTTAATTGTGTAACCCTGCCTAATTAAGTGTTTTGGGAGAGCCGCCTAATTAAGTGTTTTGGGAGAGCCTTAGGTGTTCTCTCATCTCTTAATTATAATCTTTAAAAAATAGTAAAACGATTTAGATGGTTAGTGTGTCTTGTATTAACAAGCCTCACCTTAGGGCCGTTAAGCTTAGCATCTTTAAATGCTTTATTGTTTTGTTCTTATTTAGTAGCTTAGCATGTGTCATCTTAGTCTTTGATTTAATTTCAATTAAGATGTTTTGCGTAAGAACATTGAGTTCCCTTGTCTGTGAAAGACTTGGTACATTAGAACTCAAGAAACTTACTATCTACTTCTTTGAGATTAAGTTTGTCTTTGTATAAGTTCTTAATTGTGTAACACGGCCTAATTAAATGTCTTGGGAGAACCTTAAGGCGTCCTCTCATCTTTTAATTAGAACCTTAAACCAATATTAAATCGCTTTAGAAATTGAGTGTGTCTTGTATCAACAAGCCTCACCTTAGAGTCGTTTAGCTTAGCATCTTTAATTGTTTATTGTTTTGTTCTTGTTTAGTAGCTTAGCGTTGGTCATGCTAGTCTTTGATTTAATTTCAATTAACATGTCTTGTGTAAGAACATTGAGTTCCCTAGAGTAGGAAAGACTTCGTACATAAGAACACAAGAAACTTACGATCTACTTCTTTGAAATTAAGTTTTTCTTTGTTTAAGTTCTTATTGTGTAATCCGGCCTAATTAAGTGTCCTAGGAGAGCCTTAGGTATTCTCTCATCTCTTAATTAGAACTTTAAACAAATAGTAAAGCGTTTTAGACGGTGAATGTGTCTTGTAATACCAAGCCTCGCCTTAGACTTGTTTAGCTTAGCATCTTTTGCGTTATTGCTTTTCTTGTTTAGTATTAGAGTGTGCCATCTTAGTCTTTGATTTAAATTCAGTTAAGAAGTCTTGTGTAAGAACATTGAGTTCCCTTGTCCAGGAAAGACTTGGTACATAAGAACTCAAGACACTTATTGTCTTCTTCTTTGAAATTAAGTGTGTCTTTGTTTAAGTTCTTAATTATGTAACCTGCCCTAATTAAGTGTATTGGAACAGCCTTAGGCGTTCTCTCATCTCTTAATTTGATCTTTAAACAAATAATAAAGCACTTTAGAGGGTGAGTGTGTCTTGTATTAACAAGACTCACCTTAGGGCCGTATAGTATCTTTGTTCGTGTTTAGTAGCTTACTGTGTGTCATCTTAGTCTTTGATTTAGTTTCAATTAAGAAGTCTTGTGTAAGAACATTGAGTTCCCTTGTCTTTGAAAGACTTGGTACATAAGAACTCAAGAAACTTACTATCTTCTTCTTTGAAATTAAGTTTGTCTTTTTTTAAGTTCTTAATTGTGTAACTTGGCCTAATTAAGTGTCTTAGGAGAGCCTTAGGTGTTCTCTCATATCTTAATTAGAACCTTAATCGAATAGTAAAGTGCTTTAGACGTTGAGCGTGTCTTGTAATACCAAGCCTCACCTTAGACTTGTTTAGCTTAGCATTTTTAATTGCGTTATTGCTTTTCTTGTTTAGTATTAGAGTGTGTCATCTTAGTCTTTGATTTAAATTCAGTTAAGAAGTCTTGTGTAAGAACATTGAGTTCCCTTGTCCAGGAAAGTCATGGTACATAAGAACACAAGAAACATACTATCTACTTCTTTGAAATTAACTGTGTCTTTGCTTAAGTTCTTAATTATGTAACCTGGCCTAATTAAGTGTATTGGGAGAGCCTTAGGCGTTCTCTCATCTTTTAATTAGATCTTTAAACAAATAGTAGAGCTCTTTAGAGGGTCAGTGTGTCTTGTATTAACAAGACTCACCTTAGGGTCATTTCGCTTAGCATCTTTAATTGCTTTATTGCTTTGTTTTTGTTTAGTAGCTTATTGTGTGTCATCTTAGTCTTTGATTTAGTTCAATTAAGAAGTCTTGTGTAAGAACATTGAGTTCCCTTGTCTTCGAAAGACTTGTTACATAAGAACTCAAGAAACTTATTATCTACTTCTTTGAAATTAAGTTTGTCTTTGTTTAAGTTCTTAATTGTGAAACCCGACCTAATTAAGTGTCTTGGGAGAGCCTTAAGTGTTCTCTCATCTCTTAATTATAACCTTAAAAAAATAGTGAAATGCTTTAGACAGTGATTGTGTCTTGTGTTAACAAGCCTCACCTTAAGGTCGTTTAGCTTAGCATCTTTAATTGTTTTATTGTTTTGTTCTTGTTTAGTAGCTTAGCGTGAGTCATCTTAGTCTTTGATTTAATTTCAATTAAGATGTCTCGTGTAAGAACATTGAGTTCCCTAGTCTAGGAAAGTGTTCGTACATAAGAACTCGAAAAACTTACTATCTACTTCTTTGAAATTAAGTTTGTCTTTGTTTAAGTTCTTAATTGTGTAACTCGGCTTAATTAAGTGTCTTGGGAGAGCCTTAGGTGTTCTCTCATCTCATAATTATAACCTTAAACAAATAGTAAAGCGCCTTAGATGGTGAGTGTGTCTTGTATTAACAAGCCCCACCTTAGGGTCGTTTATCTTAGCATCTTTAATTGCTTTATTGATTTGTTCTTGTTTAGTAGCTTAGTGTGTGTCATCTTAGTCTTTGATTTAATATCAATTAATAGGTCTTGTGTAAGAACATTGTGTTCCATTGTCTAGGAAAGACTTGGTACATAAGAACTCAAGAAACTTACTATCTACTTCTTTGAAATTAAGTTTGTCTTTGTTTAAGTTCTTAATTGTGTAACCCGGCCTAATTAAGTGTCTTGGGAGAGCCTGAGGTGTTGTATCATCTCATAATTATAACCTTAAACAAATAGTAAAGCACTTTAGTCGGCGGTTAGCTTAACATCCCTTATCACTTGCACTAGATGACTGACTTGAAGAAAAAAATAGGCCAAATAGATAAGCAAATAAGTGGGGCATAATATACAAATAAGTGGGAAGCAACGTAGCACTTTTCGTATTATGGTATAAACTTTACTAATAAATCCTTTTTTATCATCCAATGGGATGTATTCCTTATATACCCCAAATTTTATTATAAGTTATACAAATCAACCCTTATATCAACCCTTATTGCTTAAACTAGGTGGTTGATTTGAAGAAAAAAAATAAGTCAAACCAGATAAACAAATAAGTGGGGCACAAAGAACAAATAAGTGGAAAGTTACATATTATTTTACGTATAACTTTTTAAAATTAACTAATCAATCTTTTTTTTATCATCCAATGGATGTACTCTTATCTACCCTGAATTTGATTATAAGTTACAAAAGTCAACCCTTATTGTTTGTACTAGGTGACTGGCTTCAAATAAAAAAAATAGTTCAAACGGGATAGGCAAATAAGTGGGGCATAATAAACAATTAAGTAGGGAGCTTCATATTCCTTCTCGTATAACTTTTAAAATTTATTAATTAATCTTTTCTTATCATCCAATCGGATGTACATCTAATGTACCTCGAATTTGATTATAAGTTCATAAAATCAACCATTATTAGTTGCACTAGGTGGTTGGCTTGAAAAAAGAAATAGGCCAAACAAGATAGGCAAATAAGTGGAGGGCTACGTATTTCTCTTCGTACAATTTTTTAAAATTTACTAATCAATCTTTTTGTATCATCCAATGAGATTCTGTACTCCGAATTTTATTATTGGTTACAAATATCAAGCTTTATTGTTTTCAATATATGGTTGCCTTTAAAAAAAAATATAGTCCAAACCATATAGGCAAACAAGTGGAGCATAAAAAACAAATAAGTGAGAAGTTACGTAATATTCTTCGTAAGATTTTTTAAAATTTATTAATCAATCTTTTTTATATCATCAATGGGATGTACGTATAATGTACCCTGAATTTGATTATCAGTTAACAAAAATCAACTCTTATTACTTGCACCAGATGACTAGCTAGAAAAAAAATAGGTCAAACCAGTGGCAAATAATAAACAAATAAATAAGTGGAGAGTTGTGTATTACTTTTGACACAATTTTTTAAAATTTATTAATATATCTTTTTTTAATCATCCAACAGGATGTATCCCTTGTACCTAAAAAATTTGATTATAAATTACAAAAATCAACCCTTATTGCTTGCACTAGGTGCTTGGCTTGAGGAAAAAAATCGATCAAATTAGATAGACAAATATGTGGGACATAAAGAAAAAAAGTGGGGAGCTCCTTAATACTTTTCTTACAATTTTTTAAAATTTATTGATCAATCTTTATTTCTTATCATCCAAAGGGATGCACTTCTATGTACCACAGATATTATTATAAGTTACAAAAACCATCCCTTATTACTTGCTTGGAAAAAAATATAGGCCAAACAGATAAGCAAATAAGTGACTAATAAATCTTTTTTATCATCCAATGGGGTGTACCTCTTATGTACTCCGAATTTTATTATAAGTTACAAAAATCAACCTTTAAGGCTTAAACTAGGTGGCTGGCTTGAAAAAAAAAAGATCAAACCAGATAGGCAAATGAGTGGGGCATAATAAACAAATAAGTGTAGAGCTGCGTAATACTTTTCGTACAATTTTTTAAACTTTATTAATCAATTTTTTTTATATTATCCAATGGGATACATTTCTAATGTACTTCCGAATTTGATTGTAAGTTATAAAAGTCAACCTTTATTGCTTGCACTAGGTGGCTGAATTCAAATTAAAAAAATAGTCCAAACGGGGTAGGCAAATAAGTGGAGCATAATAAATAATTAAGTGGGAGTTGCGTATTCTTTTTCGTATACCCTCTTAAAATTTATTAATCAATCTTTTTTTTTATTGTACATCTAATGTACCCCAAATTTGATTATAAATTCATAAAATCAACCCTTATTAGTTGCACTAATTAGTTGGCTTGAACAAAAAAAATAGACCAAACAAGATAGGCAAATAAGTGGGACATGATAAACCAGGAGTGTTTCGTGTTACTTTTTGTACAATTTTTTAAAATTTACTAATCAATCTTTTTTTTATCATTCAATTGGATGTATCCTTTATGTAGTCCAAATTTTATTATAAGTTACAAATATCAAACTATTGCTTTCAATAGGTGGGTGGCTTGAAATAAAATATAGTTCAAACCATATAGGCAAATAAGGGGGAACAATAAACAATTAAGTGGGGAGCTGTGTAATACTCTTCGTAAGATTTTTTAAAATTTATTAATCAATCTTTTTTTTATCAAACAATTGGATGTACGTATAATGTACCCCAAATTTGATTATCAGTTAATAAAATCAACTCTTATTACTTGCACTAGGTGGCTGCCTAGAAAAAAAAATAGGCTAAACCAGATAGAAAAAAAAGTGAGAAATAATATATAAATAAGTGGACAACTGTGTATTATTTTTGGTACAATTTTTTAAAATTTATTAATATATATTTTTTATCATCCAATAGAATGTAGCTCTTATGTACCTTGAATTTGATTATAGTTACAAAAATCAACCTTATTGTTTGCATTAGGTGGCTGGCTTGAGAAAAAAAATAGGCAAAACCAAATAGACAAATAAGTGGGACAAAGAACCAAACGTGGGGAGCTTCTTAATACTTTTTTATCATCAATGGGATGTATTCCTTATGTACCCCAAATTTTATTATAAGTTACAAAAATTAACCTTTATTGCTTGAACTAGGTGGCTGACTTGAAGGACAAAATAGGCCAAACTAGATAGGCAAATAAGTGAAGCACAAATAACAAATAAGTGTAGAGCTGCATATGATTTTATGTATAATTTTTTAAAAATTACTAATCAATCTTTTTTTTATCATACAATGAATGTACCTCTTATCTACCTCGGATTTGACTATAAGTTACAAAAGTCAACCCTTATTGGTTGCACTAGGTGGCTGACTTCAAATAAAAAAAATAGTTCAAACGAGATAGGGAGATAAGTGAGACATAATAAACAATTAAGTGGGGAGCTTTGTATTCCTTTTCGTACAACTTTTACAAATTTATTAATCAACTTTTTTTATCATCCAATGGGATGTACCCCAAATTTCATTATAAGTTCATAAAATCAACCCTAACCCTTATTAGTCGCACTAGGTGGCTAGCTTGAAGAAAAAAGGCCAAATAAGATAGGCAAATAAGTGGGTCATGATAAACAAATAAGTGGAGAGCTACGTGTTACTTTTCGTACAATTTTTTAAAATTTACTAATCAATCTCTTTTTATAATCCAGCCCTTATTTACTCTGAAGTTTATTATAAGTTACAAATATCAAGCCTCATTACTTTCAATAGGTGGCTGGCTTGAAAAAAAATATAGTCCAAACCATATAGACAAATAAGTGTGGAATAATAAACAAATAAGTGTGAAGCTGCGTAATACTCTTAGTAAGATTTTTGAAAATTTATTAATATATCTTTTTTTTATCATCCAATGGGATATATGTCTAATGTACCCCGAATTTGATTATCAGTTAATAAAATCAATTCTTATTACTTGCACCAAGTGGCTGGCTAGAAAAAAAAATAGGTCAAACCAAAGACAAATAAGTGGGGAATAATAAATAAATAAGTGGAGAGTTGTGTATTACTTTTGGTACAAGTTTTTAAAATTTATTAATACATTTTTTTTATCATCCAATAGGATGTATCTCTTGTGTACCTCGAAAATTTGATTATAAGTTACAAAAATCAACCCTTATTGCTTGCACTAGGTGCTTGACTTGAGGAAAAAAATAAACCAAACCAGATAGACAAATAAGTGGGACATAAAGAAAAAAAGTGGGAGCTTCCTAATACTTTTCTTACAATTTTTTAAAATTTATTGATCAATCTTTTTGTTATCATCCAAAGGGATGCACTTATTATGTACCACAAATTTGATTATAAGTTACAAAAATCATCCCTTATTACTTGCACTAGGTAACTGGCTTGAAGAAAAAAAAATGGCCAAATAGATAAGCAAATAAGTGTGGCATGATATACAAATAAGTGGGAAGCAACGTATCATTTTTCGTATTATGTTTTAAAATTTACTAATAAATCTTTTTTTATCATCCAATGAGATGCACGCTTATGTACCCCGAATTTTATTACAAGTAACAAAATTCAACCCTTATTGTTTGAACTAAGTGGCTGGTTTGAAGAAAAAAATTGGCCAAACCAAATAGGCAAATAAGTGGCACACATAGGACAAACAAGTGGGGAGTTGCATATTATTTTATGTACAATTTTTTAAAATTTACTAATCAATCTTTTTTTTCATCATCCAATGAATGTACCTCTTATCTACCCGAATTTGATTATAAGTTACAAAAATCAACCCTTATTGTTTGCACTAACGAGATAAGCAAATAAGTGGGGCATAATAAATAATTAAGATTAAGTGGGGACTGCGTATACCTTTTCGTACAATTTTTTTAAAATTTTTAATAAATATTTTTTTTATCATCCAATGGGATGTACATGTACCCTAATTTGATTATAAGTTCATAAAATCAACCTTTATTCCTTGCACTAGGTGGCTGACTTGAAAAAAAAATAGACCAAAAAAAATAGTCAAAAAAGTGGGGCATGATAAACAAATAAGTGGAGAGTTGCGTTTTATTTTTTGTACAATTTTTTAAAATTTACTAATCAATATTTTTTTATTATCTAATGGGATGTACCCTTATGTACTCCGAATTTAATATAAGTTTCAAATACCAAGCCTTAATGTTTTCAATAGGTGGCTGACTTGAAAAAAAAATATAGTCCAAACCATATAGACAAATAAGTGGGGCATAATAATCAAATAAGTGGGGAATGTGTAATACTCTTCGTACAATTTTTTCAAAATTTATTAATCAATCTTTTTTTTATCATCCAATGGATGTACTTCTAATGTACCTGAAATTTGATTATAAGTTAATAAAATCAACTCTTATTACATGTACTAGGTGGTAGGCTTGAAGAAAAAAATAGGTCAAACAAGATAGACAAATAAGTGGGGCACAAAGAAAAAAAAGTGGTGAGCTGCTTAATATTTTTCTTGCAATTTTTTTAAATTTATTGATCAATCTTTTTTTGTTATCATCCAAAGGGATGCATTTCTTATGTACCACAAATTTTATTATAAGTTACAAAAGACATCCTTTTTACTTGCACTAAGTGACTGGGTTGAACAAAAAAAATAAGCCAAAACAGATAGGCAAATGAGTGGGGCATAATAAACAAATAAATGTGGAGTCGTGTAATACTTTTCGTTACAATTTTTTAAACTTTATTAATTAATCTTTTTTTTTATATTATCTAATCGGATGCACGTCTAATGTACCCCGAATTTGATTATAAGTTCATAAAATCAACCTTTATTAATTGCACTAGGTGGCTGACTTGAACCAGAAAAATAGGCCAAATAAGATAGGCAAATAAATGGGGGCATGATAAACAAATAAGTGGAGAGCTGCTTGTTACTTTTTGTACAATCTTTTAAAATTTACTAATCAATTTTTTTTTATCATTGAATGGGATGCACCCTTATGTACTTCGAATTTTAATATAAGTTACAAATATCATGCTTTATTGCTTTCAACAGGTGGCTGACTTGAAAAAAAAATATATAGTTCAAATCATATAGGTAAATAAGTGGGGAGATGCATAATACTCTTCGTAAGATTTTCTAAAATTTATTAATCAATCTTGTTTTTTATCATCCAATGGGATGTACCTCTAATGTACCCCGAATTTGATTATAAGTTAATAAAATCAACTCTAATTACTTACATTAGGTGGTTGGCTTGAAAAAATAAAATAAAAAATAGGCCAAATCAGATAAACAAATAAGTGGGAAATAATAAATAAATAAGTGGAGAGCTAGGTACAATTTTTTAAAATTTATCAGTATGTCTTCTTTTATCATCCAATAGGATGTACATCTTATGTATCCCGAATTTGATTATAAGTTACAAAAATCAACACTTATTGTTGGCAATAGGTGGCTGGCTTGAAGTAAAAAAATAGGCCAAATCAGATACACAAATGAGTGGGACACAAAGAACAAAATGTGAGTAGTTGCTTAATACTTTTCGTACAATTTTTAAAAATTCATTAATCAATCTTTTTTTGTTATCATCCAAAGAATACACTTCTTATCTTCTTATGTACCACAGATTTTATTATAAGTTACAAAATTCATCATTTATCACTCGCACTAGGTGATTGGCTTGAAGAAAAAAATAGGCCAAACCAGATAGACAAATGAATGGAACATAATAAACAAATAAGTGTGGAGCTACGTAATACTTTTCGTACAATTTTTTAAACTTTATTAATCAATTTTTTTATATTATCCAATGGGATGTATAAGTTAATAAAATCAACCCTTATTAGTTGCACTATGTGGCTGACTTGAAAAAAAAAATAGGTCAGACAAGATAGGCAAATAAGTGGGACATGATAAACAAATAAGTTTAGAGTTGCGTGTTACTTTTCGTACAATTTTTTAAAATTTATTAATCAATCTTTTTTTATCATCCAATGGAATATACCTCTTATATATCCCGAATTTGATTATAAGTTATCAAAATCAATCCTTGTTGGTACTAGGTGGTTGACTTGAAGAAAAAAAAAATAGGTCAAACCAAATAGAGAAATGAATGGGGCACAAAGAACAAAAAGTGGGGAGCTGGTTAATACTTTTCTTACAATTTTTTAAAATTTAGTGATCGATCTTTTGTTGTTATCATCCAAATGGATGCACTTCTTATGTACAAAAATATATGATTTGACGTATTTTTTTCTTCAAGCCAGCCACCTAGTGCAAGCAATAAAGGTTAATTTGTGTAACATATAATCAAATTCGTGTAACATAAGAAGTATATCCCATTGAATGCTAAAAAAAGATTGATCTATAAGTTTAAAAAAAAATTACAAAAAGTAATGTGCAGTTCCCCGCTCATTTGTCATCGATCGACACTTAGATTGCAGATCTGATTTGACATTTCTTTTTCAAGTCATCCACCTAGTGTAACCAATAAGGTTGATTTGTGTAACTTATAATCAAATTTGTGGTACATAATAAGTACATCCCATTGGATTACAAAAAATTTGGTCAATAGATTTTAAAAAATTGTAACAAAAGTAATACGCAACTCCCCACTTTTTTTATTGTGCTTATTTTCCTATGTAGTTTGACCTTTTTTTTTTTCAAGTTAGTTATTCAATGCAAGCAATAAAATTGATTTTTTTGACTTGTAATCAAATTCGTGGTACATAAAAAGTACATCCCATTATATAAAAAACATAAGATTGATTAGTAAGTTTAAAAAAATTGTACAAAAAGTAATTTGCAATTCTCCACTCATTTGTTCATTATTCCCCATTTATCTCGTAGATATGATTTGACCTATTTTTTTTTTCAAGTCAGCCACATAGTGCAAGCAATAAGGGTTGATTTGTGTAACATATAATCAAGGCTTAAATACCTTTTTGGTCCTCATTTTCGTAGTGTTTGTTGCGGATGGTCCTTATTTTGACAGAATGTTTAAAATGGTCCTCATTTTTATAGAATGTTTAAAATGGTCCTCATTTTCGCAATTCGTGTTTTATTTGGTCCTTTTCTGTAACGCCGTTTAAATCATTAACGGAGCATTGTACAGGTGGCACAGTTTGTATTAGGGTGTATTACGTGTACTGTACAGGTGGCTAATTAACTTTAATTTTTTCAATTTAGGAGAAATTTTGCAATTAGGGAAATTTCTTCATCTTTGTCTTTCTTGAGCTCGGAATGAAGTGGAGAGTCAAGCATTGTATTGCATTTTGACTTTCTTTAAACTTCGTTCAATTTCACTTTTGCCAAACATTGATGTATGCATTTTGATGAGGATGAATTGATGTTATGAATTTAACTTCTTTCAGACTTAGATCAATTTAATTTTTCCCAAGCCTAGATCAATACCACTTACTTCAATGCTTAGATTAAGATGTCATTTCGAACATGTTGGAACTAATATCAACATAATCAAACTAATTCATTTCTTCATTTAACAATAGTACAAAACAGATTGGACTTTAAAATCATTAATTTGCCTCATTTGTGTCATGATGATGACATATTTTTATCAACATCACCATTTGAAAAAGTTGCAGTCCACATTATTGGAACCACTACTCTGTAAATCAATAAACTAAAAATTAAAACCAATTTATTATTAACACAAAAATAGAAACAGATTGTACCCAAAATTTTACCAATATTCTTTGGAGTTCTTGTCATCCTCAAAGCTGCCATCTCTTCACAGCTACAAATCGGGTCATTTCTCGTTGAACCACCAACAGTGCACGAAGTGATACAACACGGTTGCCTCCAACAATTACAACCAGAGGTAAAGGAAGAAGATTGGGACCGTAACATAACTATATAATGGGATGGCATGAAGAAGAAGATTGCATCAATACCAATTGGGAATGGAGGAACAAGATTGCTAAAACTCACCAACTGCCCAAACATTCCTTACCAAAATCCTAGCTCACTTATTTAACCCCAAATATTTAATTACCACACTTGTACAGTACACGTAACACACTCTGATACAAATCGTACCACCTGTACAATGCTCCGTTAATGATTTAAACGGCGTTACAGAAAAGGACCAAATAAAACACGAAATGCGAAAATGAGGACCATTTTAAACATTCGTTAAAAATGAGGACCATTTTAAACATTCGTTAAAAATGAGGACCATTCGCAACAAACACTACGAAAATGAGGACCAAAAAGGTATTTAAGCCTATAATCAAATATGTGTTACATAAGAAGTACATCCTATTGAATGACAAAAAAAAATTGATCTATAAGTTTAAAAAATTTATACAGAGTAATATGCAGTTCCCTGCTCATTTGTTCATTGTTCCCCACTTGATTACATATCTGGTTTGACTTATTTTTTTTTTCAAGCCAGCCACCTAGTACAACCAATAAGGGTTGATTTGTGTAAGTTATAATCAAATTCGTGGTACATAAGAAGTAAAGTACATCACATTTAATGACAACAAAAGATTGTTTAGTAAATTTTAAAAAATTGTATGAGAAGTAATACGTAGTTACCCACTTATTTACTAATTGTGTCCCACTTATTTGGCCTATTTTTTTTTGACAAGTCAATCATTCTGCAAGCAATAAGGGTTGGTTTCTGTGACTTGTAATCAAATTTGTGGTACATAAGAAGTGCATCCCTTTGGATGATTAGTAAATTTTAAAAAATTGTACGAAAACTAATACGCAGTACCCCACTTATTTTTTTTATTTTTTTTACTGTGCCTCACTTATTTGTATATCTGGTTTGAAGTTAGTCATTCAATGCAAGCAATAATGACTTATTGTTTTGACTTGTAATAAAATTCGTGGAACATAAGAAGTACATCCCATATAATAACAAACAAAAAAGATTTATTAGAAGGTTAAAAAATTGTACAAAAAGTAATATGCAGTTCGTCACTCATTTGTTCATTGTTTCCATTTTTGATTGCAGATCTGATTTGACCTTTTTTTTTTCAAGTCAACCACCTAGTGCAAGCATAAGGGTTGATTTGTGTGACTTATAATCAAATTTGGAAATTTGGGATACATAAAAAGTACATCTCAGTGTTAACACCTAATTTCATCTGGGCATATAAAAGATATTTTTAACAATAAAAAAATAATAAATGATAAATAGCAATGAAAAAAGAGTAAAAATAAGTGAAATAAAGAGTAATAAGAAGAAATAAAAATAAATAATAATAATAATAATAATAAAATAAAATGGAAAAAAAATAATTGATTGAATTAATTAAAAATAACGGAAACTTTTTCTTTCATCACACCTCATTTTTTTCTTTTTCTTTTTTACTCGTAATTAGGGATGGCAACGGGGCGGGGCGGAGACGGGTTTCGCTATCCCATACCCATCCCCGCATAAAAAATTCATCCCCATCCCCATACCCAAACCCAACGGGTATCAAACTTTTGTCTTATCCCCGTCCCCAATGGGTAACGGGTATAAACTTGTACCCGTACCCGTACCCGTGTTCTAACTATTTCAATATTAATTTTTATAAAAGAAAATAAATTACGGTAAAGAAAACATAATATTATCAAATATTCAATATTAGGAGGATGATTATTTCTTCCATATCAAATACTTTGAAATAAATTATAATTGTCTACATTTTAGATTAGAATACCAAATAAAA